>Ga0214543_1010820_pt1 | contig 13212 bp, 10 predicted proteins | sample CNSS2metaG_FD_160094 | JGI IMG/M metagenome (GOLD analysis project Ga0214543, IMG submission 160094) | Root nodule microbial communities from cowpea collected in UCLA plant growth center, Los Angeles, California, USA - CNSS2 | ecosystem: Host-associated > Plants > Roots > Nodule | place: USA...
TGACATACATCATTTTAACATAATTACATAAAGATTATGATAAGATAAAAAATATATTGGAGATGCGAATGAGTTTCATGACAAACCAAATATTTAGAAGAAATAAAAAATAAAAAGAATATATAGGAGTACTTAATTAATTGTGAATATTTTAATAATTTAAACGAGGATGAAAATATGGCGAGGACGGGTATTATGGCGGGGATATATTCATCCCTATCCCCATCCCCATACCCAATTGAAAAAATCGGGGATTCCCCATACCCATACCCAGTCAATGCGGGGATTCCCCGTCAAAACGGGGACGGGTTCGGACAATACAGGGACGAGTTTATTTGCCATCTCTAGAAACAGTCATATAATTTAGAACACTAATTTGAGGATTTAGTTTCTTTCTTCTCATTAGCTCCTTAATTATCAATAATGTCAATTCATTGCCCATAAAGACCATTAATGAATCGAGCACCATTTTTTTCATGTTTAATTTTTACATCTATATATCTTTAATAGGTATCATTCATTTTTATTGTGTTTTAAAAAACGTAACGTTCACATTTCTCATTATATTTAAATTATTTAACTTTCATTATGAAAATTTGTTTAATCTTTAAATTTTAAAATTTTAATTTTTAATCTATATATTTTTTATTTAAGTCTTAGAAAATATGATTTAAATCTATAATTTTAAATTATTTTAATTTTCAATCTATATATTTTAAAATATAAAATATGATTGATACTTTGTTTATAATACAAAGAAGATTGATGTCATTTCTTAGAAATATAGGTATTGAAGTCAATTTTAAACATAGCGCAGATTGAAGTCATTTCTTAAAGATATAAAAAATATTGAAGCCAATCTTAAAAACAGAGGAAATGTGAATATCATTTTATTAAAAATTTGTAAAAACTATCAGTATTATCTGATATAACCTCACGCAAGTAAGTCTTTTCTTATATTTTATAATCAAAATAATATTTTTTAAATTACAAGTTGTAATTATTGTAATGGTGTATAATTACAAATTGGAATATTTAAATTTTTTAGTTAATCTTTTTTATTAGCTGTCATTACTAAAATTAACATCACAACAAGATTCGTGTTTTATGAATTTATCAAACAAATACATAATGTAACTTTCCATTCATATGAACTAAATAAAATGCAAATAAATTACTGTACACTCATAATATATTTTTAACAAATTAAATTAATTGCTTTAAATATAAGAAATTGTATTTAAATTAAAGAAAAAAACAGATTAAAAAAATGGAACTGGGGAGGTAGAGTGTTGATTTAAATATTGAAGAAAAAGAAGAAAAAAAGAATCGAGGCAATGAAGACGTGGTATTATGTAAAAAATAAGAGATTGGGGAAAAACGATAAGAAATGTCTTAATCTAATTATTGATTGAATAATGTATTTACAGGGTGTAGGTTGTTATAAGAAAGTATCTTCCACTACTTACAAGAGCATTTCTTCCCGCTACTTAACCCACCCCACTTTCATTCATCACATTCATGAAAATGACAATTTTTAGGGTTCAATAACGTCACACACTCCAAACAAATACCCAATTTCTACTTAAGTCTATTCATTGCAATTGCCTATTCTAAAAGCAAACCCCAACCTCAGGCCCATCCATACCACATAATAATAATAATAATAATAATCATATTCATAATCACTACCTAATGCTATTATCAAATCAAATCAAAGATGAATTCCTGGATCCTCCACCCACCCACCCAACCCGAGCTCCAACCATACAAAAAAAAAAAATGAATTAATTATGATAGAATATGGTAAAAATAAAATAAATAAAAAAAGGTGTATATACAGAGTAATGACCATTCCGATTTATATGGATGTATAGTATATACTATATAGGAAAAGAAATAAGAGTAAATAATTGGCGATAGGAAATGAAACGTGAAAAGTAAGGCGAAGGGGCAGCCTCAGCTACCAACCAAAGGACTCACCGCGTTAACCACGCGTAGTACCACTCACACGAAAACGGCGTCGTCGTCGGTGTCACGGGCCTTGGGGGAAACTGACTTCACGTTGACGGCGGCGTAGCGCGTGGAGAAATTGCGGAGCGCGGCGTCGTCGTTGAAATCCCCGTTATGGCCCTCGTCGAAGTTGAGGGCGTAACTCATTGGATCATACTGGTACTTGGGCATGCGCTTGGAGGCGCGGTTGCGGTTGAACCTCCGAATGAAGGTCTTCCACCTGGGGCCGGCCAGGATCTCGGACCAGTCGCGAAGCTTCTTGAGCGCCCTCAGGCCACGCGACCACCATCGGTCACCGGAGGAAGGCGAATTGGAGTGGGACCAGGAGGTGGAGCGGACGCGCTCCCACCACGAGGAACGGCGTCGTGGCCCCAGACAGCACGATGGCAATAGCAAGGCGCAGCCGGAGTTGGATCTGTCTTGGGCCTGGGCCGTGGGCGTCGAAATGGATTCGGATTCAAACTCGATGGACATGTCAGCAACTGACTGAGATGAGATTTTGGTTATTCTGAAGAAACGCAAGAAGACGAGTGGGCTCTCCGGATATTAATAGGGTCTCTCTTCACCCTCACTACGCACCATCCACTCACTCACTCCCCACTTTTTTTATTTTATTTTACTTATCAATTTATCAATTATTAATATTATCTCCATTCTGGTTTAGTACAATAATAATATTCTAACATCACTTTTTTCCCTACTGTTTCCCTTTTCCAATTTTTTTTATCTATCTGTCACATCCCATTTTCTGTATTTTTACAAAAATGGTTTTAAAATAATTTTAAGGAGGCGCCCACAGAAAAACAAGATAATTTTCTAATTGGTCTGACTGCTTGGACTCGTAACACTGAGGTCTTAAAAAACAATGTATATATCTTATGAACACTTCTTCTTCCCTTAAACTATGCGCTTTCCCCATCAAGATCACAGCTTCTGCCCGATTCACAAGGTCAAACTATTTAGCAGCAAAATATGTGCAACAAAGAGATGGTCAGAAAGGTCACTCAATTCTCGATTTCAAAGTTGACTTCATTCATTAAAATCAGGAATTTCATTGTTTTCATTAACACCAAAATTTGGTTTTTTTTCTTTCTATTTATATACTTAGTTTTCATCATGAAAATTCCAATTCACACCCATCCTATCAAAGACCGAACATCTCAATCATGAAATTTATTAAACTGGAGGGACATTTGTGGAAGATCAGAGAGTTCAATAATCACTACAAAAAAAGTCTGATAACATCTTCAAATTTTAATTGCTCCATTGCCTACCACAATCCAAACTGTATATTTGGATCACATTTTATTTCAATCTAAATTTCACAACAATCTACTTTCTATTTTCTTATCTCAGACTTTAGAAATCGGAAACAAATAATCATCTATCTTTATATTATGTTTTCAACAATTGTAAAAGCACCTTCACTCTCTTACGAATCAAAGTGAATATCCTTACAACAACTACTTTTTTACATAGTATACAATACACTCTTAGCTTTAAATTCAATTATTTGTTGCAGATTAGACCAGATTTCATATTTGTAAATGCTGGGAGGAAATTTTAGTTATATACACACACACACACACACACACACACATATATATATATATATATATATATATATATATATATATATATATATATATATATATATTAGGAAGAATAATTATTTATATTTGAGAATTAGATAATAATATTTATGTACCATTTTTCCTTATTTTTTGATAAATTACTTTTATATTAAATTTTATTATAAAGATAATGTAAAATCCTAGAAAATGGATCTCTATAGAAATCACTTTTCTAGAGTTCTCTGACTTTTCTCTAGAGGTTCTGTCTTTCTGGTCATCTAATTGAAGAACCGAGACCGTAGGATTGATCCTCTCGGCGAGCTCTTCAAATTAGACCGATCAGTTTCTTCGTTTGCGTAAGTTGAGTTTCCGCTCTCTTTTTAGTCTTTTACTGTTTTCTGTTGCATGCAAGTCCTCTTCTGCTTGCATGCGACATTTTAATCATCAGTATAAGTCTCTGCTGATCAGTGATCATAACGGTATGTCCTGATCGTTCTTGTGATGTTTCTATGTGTAGATAGAGCATCCTGTGGAGTTAAAGGCGTTGACGTTTATAAAGTTGTCTAAACAGGATAATAGGTAAGGGAAACTAACTGTTTCGCTTGAATTTCGTATAGAAATCATTATGATGACTTTGAATTGCATGATTGAGTGTTGTATGAGTGCTTGAACTGTGTAATTGAGTGTATGATTGGATTGTGCTAGATTTCTGGACTGTTGCATGTGAGAACAGATTGGGAATCTGATATTTTCGCCTGAGCGAAAACACCAAAAACTCATCCCCTGTCTCTGCGCGAGATCTCGCCTAGGCGAGCCATTCTCGCTTGAGCGAGAATTCACCCATAGTTTGGGCTGTTCTCTGTTTTAAGCCTCGCTCAAGCAAGAATGACTCGCCTAAGCGAGAGAGCCCTTTCGCCTGGGCGAGACCTTCCAGCTTGGGCGAGAACCTCTGCAGTTGAATGTTATTTCTCTGTTTCTAATGGATAAAGCTATGTTTAAATGTTAAAATGTGAACTTAGTTATGATATGCATGAATTGTTATGACTGGTAATATGTGTGGTGAAATTGCATGAAGTTGGAATATGAGAAGATGTGGTTGAATTAGGATTTCAAGGGAAATTCTAAAAGGTTTTAGTGTATGTAAGGACATAAGGACTCAGTTTTTGTTGGTATCCTAACGCTCAAATAACCATTAAGGCTCATGTAAAGCATAATGAATTATGTCGGGAGGAATAGCAGGAGGTCCTAGTCTGTGGACCCGATTCAGTCAGAGACACGAAGGGAACTTACCTTGGGAGTGGTTGGGTGATAACCCCTTGTGTCCAAACTCTGCAGAGTTTGGGAACCGTCATAGGTGCACGACCACCAAGAGATCCGATGTCGCTTACATAATCCGGATATTGAGTCTAGAGTAATATATTTGTACTATGTTTGTGGTAGCCTATGTGATTCTGGTAAAAAAAATGAGAAAGACTGCATAGTTTGTTTATAATTAAATTGTATGATTTTTCTTATCAAATTAGCTTACCCTTACTTTCGGTGTGTCTGTCTCGTGTTGTATGTTTTTCTTTTGCGATGATCATCTATTCAGTGGGAGCAGATGTGGTTGCAGTGTCAAAGGCACTTCTGGAGGATGAAGTGTTGAGGAGGAGGTTTCCAGTAGGAACTTGAACAGTGGTCAGTTTAAGTATATAATTTATTAATTTAGTTTAAGTGTATAAGTGATATATTTTTATAGTCATATCTTTTTTAAGACTGTATTAATATATTATGTACATTGGATTATCTGTTTTTGAACTATAATGAAACTTCCTATTTTTATTAGTTATAAACTGTTGAAGTTGGAATGTTACGCTCAATCCATTATTTTAAGATAAATATTTTATTTCTCTTTCGTAATATATATTTCACCAATAATTATGTTTGTCTTCTTTTGTAAAAGAACGATTTGAATATTCAATAATGTCAAATAATAATCTTTACAAAAAAATTACTAAAAATCCTTTTTAATATTTATTTGATTGTAAATTATTTGAGAAATACATTTTATTTATGAATCATTACAAATGCGATGAGCTAAATTAAATACTAAACAATATACAGATGTTGTCACAAAATTTGAGATTCATTTACCATTATTCTCTCATTTGTTAAAATCCATTTGTTTACTTCTTTTATTTATGCTTTTTAGAATTGAAAATTTTAACATATTTACACGGTGCTAAACACATGAAAACAACCTAATATCATTATAACAAATCTGGAATACTTATAACTTTCTTTTCTGATTCTTGACTTCTGGTACATAATATTCTTAATTATTATTTAACAGAGCACTAGTATTTTAACATCACTATTTTTTGTACTGCTATTTAATATTATCATTCACTACTATTTATTCTAAAATTATAAAAATTAAATTTTGTTAAAACTACTTTACCCTTATAAAAGTTGTAAAATAATTGTCAAATAATATCAAACAACAATCTTCCTCTTTGATATATTTTAGAATATAGTTAATGAAATTCTCCCAAAAATTTTTAACTAGCATGCATAAATAGCAATCTTTAAATGAAAGACTTCCATATCATGTAAAACTAATGATGTGATATTTTTAGAATTGTGATTTCTGGCAATATCTGTCAAGTATATTAACTTTATAATCTGTTTTGAATGGCAACCAATATTAATGTGCAGCATTCCAATTTTTTATTAGTTTTGTTATGCAGACTAATTATTATTGTATAAACTTTATAATAATGTGTCTGAGATACTATTTGGTGACAAACTATTATGTTTAAAAATGTTTTTTTAAAAAATATAGATTAATCCAATTATTTAGATCTGAATTAATGGGCGGCCACCCATACTTTTTCAGATTTTATGTATGTACCCTTCACGTCAATTTGTTTTCTCGATCACCCTGTTAAACATTATTCTTCCATGTCATTAGACAAGCTTGTTTAAACTTAAAACAGGTATTTTTAAAATAATCACTTATTTAAGAAGAATATAGAATTTACTTATTAAAATTAGACAAACACTTAAAAAATACTTTAAAAAAAGCACAAATAAACTCATCCATTATCAAACTCATCTAATAACAGATAAGAAATCACAGTCACGAGGAACAATTTCATGCAATGATTCTAATCAGAAGGCATTGTCATCATATAATGCACATTGGCATTTGATAATGTTCCACATCATTCCAAAAGCCATGACGATCACAGAGTCTTACTTCCCTTATTTCAACTTTCATGAACATTTAAAATAAAAATTGAGTGCTTGGTTAGCCCTGTGAAAATAGTCTAATTTATGGTATTCATCGTTTGTGCCTTGAGCTTTCTTGAATAATCGCCTAATTATTTTATTTACCTTAACACACCCCTTAGATGTTATCATTCAAAGATAAAAGGATAAGTAAAAAAAAAAAACATGGGTTCTGCTCTACCTGCAGTTAAGAACGAGTTTAAGAAAGTTGAAATGAAACAAGCATCAGCTTTAGTGATAAATTTCACCCCATTACTCCTCCCAGCTTCATGAGAATTTACCGAATGTAAAAACTAAGGAAGATTTACCCAAAACAGACCAAGGCAATGATTAGAAAAAAGGGTCAAAAACCTGGTTAAAATACTTAAACCAGTAACCTCAACTTTACATCAAAGTAGGTCCTGCAAAGATTTCAAACAACATTTTTGTCTTCCATGATGTAAAGAAAACAAGAACATCAATTAAAAAGACCAAACAGATATTCAAATCCAAGGGTATTTGGAGGAAAAAATGTAGATTGAAACTCGAGAAGACTGACATAAAAAACCCCTGTATTTTTAAAGGACCAATTCAAATGATCACCCTTCAAATAATTATTGCAGAATAGAACATACTCAACAGCATCGATTCAATATCCTATGTGTCTTTAGCATGTCAATATAAGTATTAAGTTTTATGATAACAGCATAAGTAATTGACATTTGACAGTAGACAGACGACATCAAAAGTTCATAGCATGAAAAAACTGTAAACTAACAGTAACAGTAAAACAAAAAAATAAAAGCTACATAGCTAGCTCCATAATTCATTCAGTTAACAAGCAATTAGTTATGGCCTCACACTAGATTATCATTCGCTGCATCACAATATAAGTAGTGGTCCAGCACTGCTAATAAAAGTAAGTAGATTGCCTTAAAAAGAAGCTATAAACAACCAACACACAAGTCACTATGAAGTATCTTGAGCAGCAAACACAACCATAAAGAAAAATTGAAAACTAAACTTAGTTCAAAGAGCCACGGCAGATCCTAGGTCGCCGCCATGAAGGTTCCAGAAGACGTTACCTGCATCATCGGACTTGCCGGAGTCAATAGAAATGGCAGCGAATATTGCTCGAAACGCGCCGCAAACGACGGCAGGGGCGGAGGAATTGGTTTTGGGCGAGACGCGAACGATCTTCTGCAACCCTAATCGAGTTCCGTCGACGGCGCAGGAAGAGTCGACGTTGGTGATTTGGGACAATCGACGGTTAAGCTCTTTAGGAGAAATATCAACGTCTTTAGATAGTAAGTGGAAAGAGACAGAAGTTTCGATGACGGTGGCGCCCAGAATGGCGAAGGCTTTGTTGTTTTCTTCGGAGAAGGAGGCGTGGGTCATGGCGCGACGGAGAAGATCAATGCTCTTGAAGGTGTAGCTGGCGCAGAAAAAGAAAAAACTTGAGCAATACTTGAACACAGATTGTGAGAGAAAAGGGAAAGGGTTTACCCGAGTTGTTTTTGGAGGGTTTCGAGAGCGGTTGAAAATGGAGAAGAGAGAAGTTTATGGGTGGTTGCGTGTCCCTGCGAAAGGAGAAGTAACAGAGTGAAGATGGTGAAGCATCGCATAGTTGAGGATCGCATTTTGGTATGAAACTATGGTGAAGACGGTTGCTTGCTCTCACTGCTTCAGTCTTCAGGACCTTTTACTTCCTCCTTAATCATAACCAACTTACTTAGCTAGCAAGGACTTCCTCTTTTTCCTCTAATAATAATAATAAGACAAATCTAAAATGATTTCATTTTGAGAAATGGCTACTTTCTTCATTATTTATAAAAAATGTATTATTATTATTATATTTATAATATATGTAAATTATTATAAAATGGTTATTAATTAGTTATACAAAAAGTAATTATCAAACCATTATTCATTTATTTTTTTCCTTTATATAAAGTGTTCAATACTTTGCTAATCAATTTTATATAAAGCGTTAGGTTAAGCAGAAATTATTAAGTCATAAATTTTACAAGATATTTATAGGCTAAATTATTATAAGGTCTCGTTTTGTTATTCTGGTGTATTAATTTGGTTCTTATTTTTAAAAAAAATTTCAATTGCATCATAACTTGTGTAAAAATGTTTTAATTAAGATTTTTTTAGAAAAAAATATTAATGTCATATGTCATGAGTTATGTTAACATGTCGTTTTTTATTTTATTTTATCTTTATTTTTAAATTTTAATTCTTTTTTAAAAAATAAAAAATAAAAGATATTATCACAGGATAATGTCATGTGTCAGTGATAAATATACTGTCTTAATTTCAATTTATTTTTTATATTTTTTATACATTAGCATATCTTTATATGTGTTTTGTGTTTTATTATGTTGTTTGTATGTTTTTTCTATGATGATCAATTATTTCATAGATAGGAGTAGATGAAATTGTAAATTTAGAAAACCCTAAAAAAGATGAAGAGAATAAATTAAGTAAAAAAGAAGAAACAAAAGTATAAAGAAAACCCTAAATAAAAAGGAAGAGTAAAAAGAAAAAAAAGAAAAAAATTGAATTACTGACATTTAAGTGTATTTTACTTAAAAAAGAGATAAAAATATAAAAAACAAATGAATCTTTTAAAAATATTTTGAATTACTGACATTTTAGTATATCATAATTAACTTTTTTTAGGAGTAATAAGTTTAACATATGAATCTTATAAAATATTATATGAGAGTAGGTTGATGTCAAACAAAATTTAACTCTGAAATGTAAGAAAAGAAATAGTATTTTAAGTTTTATAAAATTAGAATGTAGAAAAAAATTTATTAAATCGGTAATCTTATAATATAGTTTCATTTGAAAAAGAAATTACTAGTTAAAAGTGATAAAGCATAGCAAAATTCATATACAAAGAACTTTCTGTTAAGATCCTTTATTAAAAAAAATACAGCATATTTAATATTAATTGATCAACTATTAACATGTCCAATAACAACTCAACAATATAAAAATCAAATATAATCAAAATTCTCTTATAAACTTATATGTAAAATTGAGTCTATTAAAAAGAAAACATATTGCTTTTCTGAATACTTTTTAGTAAGTGTTTGAGAATAATTAAAGTATTTTAATAGTTGATTCTCAAATGACTATTATAAAAATGAGAAATTGATTTGGAAGTTATAATCAAAACTAAAAATTTTCTTTCATGTATAGAAGTTTGGACAGTTGTACAGAGGGTTTGCAATTTTGTTAGAAGCGATAATATGAAAGTTTACAATTTGTTAGAAAATAATATATGAAAAAGTTTATGAATTTTGTTTGAAAAATTATACAAATTTATTATTTTTTCCAGAAACATTATACAAATATAAAAATTATTAATTTTGTCCAAAAAATTCTATTTGAATAATAATATATTTTTAATTAAACATGCTTTACTTTGAAAAGTCATTCTTTTACATGCAATCATAGTAAACTTATGATGGAGAAAGATATACATTGTTATGATAAGATCAAATTGAAAGATCAAAACAAAAGAGCGAAAATACTTCATGGTCAATTAAAGATACAATCTAATATATAAGACAAAATAAAAATAAATATTATTCAGAAGATTAAACTAAAATTTTATAATTTATTAGATATTAATTTAAAAATATTTTTTTAGATATTTATAGAGACATGCTTAGGCAAATTGAGAAGTCTCGATATTGTGGCCGATTTGGAACCTGCAGGGTAAAAGTGGCAAAAAAAAAAAAAAAAGAAACTGTCGGTATCCAACATAACTAACAGTGTAATTATATTACTTATTGAGGCGGTTAGTTTTGTCGTCCAACCCGACCAACCAAAACCTTAGCTGTGTCCTTAATTGGAGTGTTGTTTGTTGGAAGTGAAACTAGGTTGCGATGCCAGGCCCTGGTCCTCACCTGATGTATGCCATGGCCTCTGGTTTGGGTCTCACTACCATCACCAATGGAAGGTTTAGCCCTCACCACACACTTACCTACACAGTAAACGCCTTCTTTGGCCCTGACGTTGGTTCTTTCTCTGAGTGGCTTGCTTCACTTTCTGGTGCTGACCCTGTTCAAGCTCTGGGATCCGCTCTTGCTAATCTCATCCATCATCCTTTCTACTACATCCTTATTTTGGGTCTTCCTCTCTCCTTTCTCTATTCTCGGATATCCACCTTTCTTCTTCGCGCACACCTTCTTGATTCCGTCTCCAGGGTCACTCTCACTCCTTTTCTTTCCTCCTTCCTCAAAATTCATCATTTCCTACTTTATTAACCTCCGATTGCAGGTCCCCCTTACGAGGATGCAATGTTTTTGCTTGATATCTGCTGGCTCTTTTACCCACTTCTTTCTTGATCATCTGTTTGAGGTAACATGTGGAGGTTTTAATTAAGTCTTAAACACTGAATTTTGTAATCAATCACACTAGGATGAATAAATCTTTGGAATTCAATTACTTTCGCATTAAATTATTCTTCAGATTATAAATCCTTAACAATTAGAGCCTAACATCCCTCAAGCTCTGCCGGTGGGGGATGATTGTGCATTCACCTTGATTCATACCAAATTATGATAATCCTGGGAGAATCACACCACAAAAGTTAGTTATTATAGTTGAATAACTATTTATATACCCCATGCTTCGATAACCTTGGAACTCAAGTTTAACACTTGCTCTTAGCAAAAGAAAATGGTGACCAAATATAAGCAGCCATTGATTTGATAACAACGAACCAACCTCATAGTTCAACTGAAACAATGGAAACGCTGAGGAATTTGTCGAAATATGATTTAAATAGGACTAAGGGTAATTTAAGATTAATATAGAAGTATAATATACAAGTCAATTACATTCGTCTTTCTAGAAGTGTATGAATTAAACATTTCAATACCTGAGATATTATAAACCCTTGAACAGACCTGGACTTTACACTTTAGCCTTTATCGGTACAAAATTGCTATAGAAAATGTGTATAAATGTCTTAGGATTAAATGTCTGATCTATGCAGTCTAAATTCTAAAACTCTAATTTAATTAAAAGCTTTGATTCCCGTGGCTGACTTTACACTGAACTACTATTAGTCTTTCCTATTTATGGAAACAAAGGTAGAAACCTGGATTTGAGCTGAATTTGACAGTGCTGCAAATTGTGTAATGGTGTGCATAGAAAAGCGAAATGCTGCAATTTGTCATAATTTGTCCTGAACCATTACTCTTGTACTACAACTCATTGACAAATGTTATTATTTCTGAAATCACTCAGGAGAATGGAAAAACAACGATGTACACTTGGATTTTGAGCACGGGCTGGTGGCAAAGTAGAGCACCAGTGAACCCAGATGCTGTTGTTGTAGTTGGCTTCTTGTGTGCTTGCTTAGTTGGTGGCTTTTTTTATATCAACAGGTTTCTATTTTTTGCAACTTACCATGTTAATCATCAACTTATATCATAAACACACAATGGTTTTAAGTTTTAAGTTTTTCTCTCCTTAATTACCATGCAGAGCAAGTTCCTCGAACTCCATAAAGAAAAAGTCATATCAGTCGATGCTACTTATTATATGCATAGCTTTGTTGTACTGTTTTTGGTGTGCAATCCAGATATACTGGTTCAGTCCGCGTCGTCCAGCAGTTGGTGAAGAGGCTGATCTTGGTGTTCTTGTGTTTTTAGCTCTATACTTTTTCCTACCTTACGGTTTGTGCATAATTTCCATGTCCCCAAAAGATCCTGATACAAATCAAATTCCTCTTTAAAAGTATTTATTGTACAATCAATCACCAGAAATATGTAAAATTCCGCATCCATTATTCCTTGTTTGGAACAGGATTCTTTTGACATTTCCGTTTTTATCCCACTTTACGTGTATTGAGTGATCATTTTTTATCTGTATCTTATTCCACTCTTCAACATGAGCCTGTTGAAAAGTGATGGATTGTAGAAATTCCATTTGATTCCTCTCACTATGAATAATTCAGCTGTTCGAATGAAGGTTCTTGAAGGTGTCACAGTTGAAATTTGTTTGGATGAATCAGGAATTCTACAATAAATATATATTACACAAACAGGCTTTCTTCCTGCACCTCCAAAGTTTCTTCCTGGACCCCAACTTTTCCTCTTATGCCCATTATGCCCAATCTGTCCCTAATTATATGTTTTAAATATTAAATTAAGGTTTAATTATGCCTTTGGTCCCCATTTTGGACTCCAAATCTCAAAATGGTACCTGTATTTATGGAAATCTCAAAATGGTCCCCTTTTAAGTTTAAAAGTCTCACTTTTGCCCTTTCCGTCAAGTCTGGACAAACGCCGTTTGTGGTTGCTGAGGTGGCTTTGTGTTACTGAAACGTGTCAAATACAGG
>Ga0214543_1010823_pt1 | contig 13207 bp, 5 predicted proteins | sample CNSS2metaG_FD_160094 | JGI IMG/M metagenome (GOLD analysis project Ga0214543, IMG submission 160094) | Root nodule microbial communities from cowpea collected in UCLA plant growth center, Los Angeles, California, USA - CNSS2 | ecosystem: Host-associated > Plants > Roots > Nodule | place: USA...
ATATATAGATTAATAAATTTATATTCGAAATATTTGTATAATATTCAATATCAACAATATTTTAGAGTTGGCTTAAAAATAACAATTTTATAAATTCAAATGTAAAATTTTAAAATAATTTTATAACGAATTAAAATAAATATATTTAAAAATTTAATATTAAATACAATTAATATTATTAAAATATTTAATAAAAATATCAATTTTAATAAAAATAATCATAACATTATATAAAAGTAAAATTTGGTCTAAATTTGAAGTGCGTGAAATTGAAAATTTTTAAAAAAATTTGGGACTCAAATCAAATCAAATTAACAAATATGAGGACCAAATTGAGATTCATACAATAATTTGACACGTGTCATCATATTGATTGACACGTGGCACACTACAGATGTGACACGTGGCATAAATATTTTTTAAAAAAAATTAAAAAATTCAAAAAAACTAAAAAAAAATTCAAAAAAACAAGGAGCTGACACGTGGCACGTACTTAACGGTGTTAGTTCTCTACTAACGGAAAGGACCTAATTGATACTAATTTACAAAAATGAGAACCTAATTGAGACTAATAAAAATACGAGGACCAAATTGAGATTTTGCGACAAAAACGAGGATCAACAAGTATTTTAACCTTTAATTAATATATAATTTTAAATATATATTTAAAAATTAATATTTTAAATATATTTAATATTTTAAAATTTTTATATATCTATATTTAATATATTTCTATTCTTTTTTTTTGTTTTTCACATTTACAATTTTACCTTTATAATATTTTTAAAAATAAAACTAATTATTTTATTAACATTATCTTTTAAGTGATCACTTATTTAATTTAATCATTTTTTTAATTGACTATTTTTATTTGAAACTTAACTATTATAAATGAAAATTAATTATAGTAAAATTATAAAAATTGTTTGTATTTATTTTATAATTATAATGATAACAATAATTATAATTTTATTATTTTTTATTATCTTAAAAAAAGTAAATACAATGTTTTTACTAGTTTATATAAATATTTTGAAATTAATCTTTTAATTTTTATTTTCGTTCAAAAATGTGAAGTTAGTCCTCCCGTTTTTTTAGTCCCAATTTGATCTCGGTTCTTGAAAAAATGATATAATTTGGTCATTTTTCGTTAAATTTTTTGAATCAAATCAAGATTTTTTAATCAAAATTGAAGTTGTGAATAAAGATGATTTGTTTTGTTTGTGTAACTGACCTAATCTTAGAGTTAGTCATGATAAAAAATCATTGCTCCGCTTCAAGAAATTTAACAAAAATAATCAAATTACATCAATTTTTAAACAAATCAGACCAAATTGAGGCTAAAAAAAATAGAAGACCAACTTGACATTTTTTAACAAAAAATGGAACAAAAGAGTAATTCAACAAAAATTTTGACACTCCCAAAATATTGGTCGAAGATCCGCCACTATGTAAGATTACTCACACTCGAGTGACAACTCACTACTCGAATGATACGAAGAGCAATAATTTTACGTTTCAGTATAATTACAACTATTACCAATTATATTTTGTTTTAAATTATTTGTAACACCTATTATATACACTATTAATAATTATAATTGTTTTTTAAATTCCATAGTAATATTTCAATTCTCCAACAATTACAAATAAACTTATATATACTTATATCTTAATATCTCCACATAATTATATCTATTTGTACATGATCATACTCTAAATCAAGCCACTTTAAGAAAACAATACCTTTCACTTATATGATGTAATACATACATGAATTCATGATGTACTTAATTAACCTCTTAATGTAGATAAGATGCTTATTAGAAAAATAGTTTATGTATGCCTTCAAAGTACAAAATGTGTTAGTGCAACTCCCAAATTAACCTTACACCATTAACACCTCCCTCTAATTAGAAACCAAAAGAAAAGAGGAAAAAAGAAGAGTAAAACCAATATTAGGAAACTGAATACTTACTTTGATTAAAAAAAAAATTGTTCGAATTATCTTAATTTATCAGTTGCTATCTTTTGAGCAATTAAACCTATTATGAAAACAGATAACTCAACAACTCAAACTTCAAAAGAGAATAAAGAAATGTAATTCTTATGAAATAAAGAATGATTCTGTTATAGACTATTTGTAAATCTTTTCGTTCTTTATTTATTAAAACTTATATCTTTGAAAAGTCAAGTCTTACAAAATGTTGAAAGTCTTTAATTTATACATCAATTTTACAATAATGTAGAATGTCTAGAATAACGTATGTAGAATCCTCTTCTTCTAATAGTATTAGAATAGTTTACTTTTCTTCCTTTCAAAATTCTTAGAGTTTTATATACAATAAAAATTTAGATTAATTTTATAATAGATTATAGTAACAATTTATGTTTATATAATTATATATATATATATATATATATAAACTATTTTATGTATTTTTTTTTATTTTTATAAATTTTTTTTGATAAGTGAATTATCATTTATATATATAGTTCTATATCTTCACCATTAATTTACTGATATAAAAACAGTCTTGATATTTAGTTGAGGTCATTAATATAAAACTATTTTTAGTTGAGGACATTAAAAAAAAAGTTTATAAAAATAACTTGATCATTAATATCTCTCCTTTGTTTGAAAATGTTCTGTATTTATTCATTGTAAATAAATAAACACAAACTTTATATGAAGAGCCATGTAGGAATGTTTGTTGATATAAATAATTAAATAGTGACACAAATTTTATGAACCTTGAATGTGGACATATCTCTTCAATTAAAATAGACCCCAAACCCATTAAAAACCTCTGTTTTTACAAAAGTCATGTCCAATAATTTAAAATAGAGACCCAACTCTGCATCTCTATCAAATACACATTAATTTGTCCAACACAATCATATATACTTTTTTTATTTTATTTTCCTTTTGCAAACTAATATTTTGTCCAGCATTATTACGAGACCAAATATTGATACATTCAAGTTTGTCCCACAAATAGTGGAGCAACGTAGTAATAGGTAGGTTAAAAATGTTCTAACTAGTTGCACAAAAGGGGAAAAAACAACTTTAAATTATTTGCAAAATAACTTGGCTCTTAATCTGTTAACCAAAATTGGAATTTGATTTTTGACCCTTTTTTTATAATATAATGAAATTTAATATTAATCAATCCAAGATACATATTACAGTATCACATTATATAAAGAGATGATAATAAAAAAAAATATTATTTTATTGAAATAATATCGTTATGGTCAATAATTAAATATTCAAAGTATTATTTATTTTTGAGTCTAGAACTTTTGTTGTGATTTTGTATTTTAAAAGTGTCTTGGAGTATCGAAGAAGGAATGTGTATTTAAGTTTTTCTTGATTTCGACTTCTAAGTATATAAAATTAATAAGTATAACAAAACATGTGCCAAAAATCAATGGATAAAGGTTTGTTCCCCACATATGACATCAATATTTTGATCTTCATTGAGATGACATTATTAATATCAATCACCACATATGAGATGTTGTTTAATGACAAAACTTTGATAGGAGTTTCGCACTCTAAAGTGAACATTACCTCAAATTTGGTGAGTGACTTAAAAATGTTATCTTAATAGACTTAAGGTCAGGACACTAATGTCATATGTGGAAATGAAAAACTCTTGTGACCCTCAACTTATCCAATAGTCTCACATCACTTAAGAGTAAAAGTCATGGATGAATTAAATATATATTTCTCCTACAATCCTTCAAGACGTCCTTTAAGAATAAAACCATGAAAAAAATTCTAAATTTCAAAACGAACAAATACCTCAAATAAAATAATTAATCATAACTATATTTTCTCAACGTATTTAAGATTGAAATATTTATATAACTAGTGGAATACAATTATACATTTCATACTTAATGACACTTAGCTTTCTCACTCCTATCATATATGAGACACAAAACTCTTATAAATTCACATAGTGTAACTCGATAGAAAAGAATATTATATTTTCGTAAAACATGTCATACATATCGGATACATTCATATTTTGACATTGTAGTTAAAAACAATTAGTTCACAAAAGATCAATGATTTATTAAGTGTCCAATAAAAACTCAATATCTTTTTAGTTAAATTTGAAGACTCAAAACCCCTCTTTGAAGCTACCTTTCATAGTTTTATGATGTATGAGACATGGCACCTTAAAGCAAAGAAAGAAGGCTTAAAAAAGTTAACATTGATCACAAAGCAAGGGTGTGGAAAAGAAGTAGACATGATTGGTGGTGGTTTCCATTTGATGTAATAATAGAAACACACTAGAATTTGTGGGGGAAGAGATATAGAATGATGTGGCATTTCACTTCACATGAGGGCATCACCCCAATTAGGGTACAAGTAGCTTTCACTTTGTCCAACAAGCAAACCAATGATCTAGACAAGAGGCTATGGCATTCCATTTGAAAAAAGAATGACATGGGTCACAAAGTTGAAAATGTTCATGTGGAGTGATATTGGCATGACCAATGAGAAGCAAGTATGTGTAGGGGCATGGTGCTCAATGATGAAGCATGTCTTAGCTTCCTCCAATGTTAGTGAAAATGTGGTACATCTTTTTGTCCTATTGTGTTCATTGGACACTTTCTTATCTTCTTTGTCAAGTGGACAGGTTGGAAAGATAGGACTTTAGGTCTTTGTGGTCTCACATGTCACAAATATATATTATGTACAAAACCTTGTGGCCTTCTCAATGCTATAATAATTTAACCAAACCTTCCCAAGGCCACACACATGAACACTCATTCCTTGGATGGAGAATTTGCTCAAATTATTAATATGTTAAATCATTTGTTCTTTTGAGAATCTAGAATGAGTTTGAGTGGTCAAATCAAATCAATTGGTTTCAAATTAAGGTAGAGTGGGGTTTAACTTTTTTTTTCCCTTTTTTTTTCAAGTTAAAATTGTTATGTTTTTTTTTTGTGTGTAGTTGGATGAATTTATTTTTAGAAGAAGATAAATATTTTTTATAAATTAAATTAATTTATACATATGTTATATTTAGAAAATTATAAAATATAAAAGAAGTTTGTATAATAAATGAATTCTATGTTTAAAAAAAGTTCGTTCATTGTTTTTTCTAAATCGAGTGTTTTTAATTCATGATTGAGTATGAACTACCTTGGCAAAAGTGACAAAACAACTACTTGGTTCGATGCAGACCATGAGTTACAACTCAAATAAAAATAATGTTTTTGAGTTTAATCTGATCTTATAATTTGTTGCTAAAGTAAAGTCTGATCTTAACGATGGTGGTGACTTTTTATTTGATTTTACAAGGTTTTTCTCTTTTCTTAATAATTAAAGAATATATATATATATATATGGATATTTATAATGATTTAAATTTTTTGTTTGTTTTATTATCTCATATCATTGAGCCTAAATAATTTGATTGTTTAAAAAAATATTATTTAATAAGATAAATTTAAAAACAAATAAAGATTATTCCCAAAGTACACACGGTTTTTTTGGGAAAACACATATATTAATTATTATATATGATATACGGTTACGGTTACTATACATGAATCGACACGGATATGATATGTCGATACGTTTATTTTAAAAATAATATGATATCATACATAATAAATACGTGATATATGAATACTATAAAATATACAATAATTTTAAAAAACATAATAAATATATGATTGTAGATAACAAAAACTATTTTAGTTACCAATTAGAGATCAATTATAATTTTTTTAACTATTTTAGTAGGCAATAATGTTTAGTTTATAAATTGGTATCTAAATTGATTACTATAATGACTTATAACTATTTTTTGTCACTAAAATTGATCATTATTTAAGTAAAAAATTTGGAGTCTACTATTTATCAATAAGTATCAATAAAGTATCCTATCAAACACGGATACGTATCAGAATGGATACGTGACCTAAGTTGAAGTATTGGTACATGATAAATTATTATTTATTGAAAATGTATTACAATAAAAAAAGAATTAATGTTAACGAAGAAAAAGATAAGTTGGTGGTGATGCTTTTTCTATATTAGGAATGTATTGAAAACCGATAATATATTTAAATATTTTAAAATTATTTATATGTTTTGTTAACTTTGAGATCTTAGTTCGATGAACCAACCATTTGACCAGTATTTTTTTATTAGATCAATATAAAATATTAGGTATCTGTATAATCTCGATGGAGTATAATTTAGTTGTTTAATGTAAAAGGAATATCGTCATTAAACATTCGAAATTAACATTATATTTATTTTAAACTATATTAATAAGAATTATTTTTATTTGAAATAGGTGAAGATGCAGTTGCGGAACTTCATACAATATGTTGGGGTGCCAAAATTTTATTTAAATTATTTTTTGGTTTATTTTTTTGTCTAAAAATATCATATTGGTCCTCTAGTGTTTTTTAGTTTTAATTTGGTCTGAATTTTATAAAAATTAATGCAATTTTATCTTTTTTGTTAAAATTTTTTCAAGCGGAACAAGAATTTTTCATCAAAATTGATACTACGATTATGCCAATTACACCAACAAAGCAAATCATTCACAACTTCAATTTTGATGAAAAATTATTGATTTGATTTAATAAATTTAACGAAAAAGGACAAAATTACATAATTTTTTAAAATTCGAACCAAATTGAGATTAAAAAAACTAGATGACCAACTTAATATTTTTGAACGAAAATAGGAATCAAAAAAGTAATCCTAAAATTTTTATATAAACTAGTCAAAACATTGTATTTACTTTTTTTATGATAATAAAAAATAATAAAATTACAATAATTATTATTATAATTATAAAATTAGATATAAATAATTTTTATAATTTTAGTATAATTAATGGTTAAATTTTAAAAAATAAAAAATGATTAAATTAAACAAATAACCATTTAAAAAATAATATTAATAAAATAATTATTTTTATTTAAAAAATGTTTAAAAAATTAAATTAAAAATAAATGTGAAAAAGAAAACCTTTTCTTATGTATAAATATAAATGTGTAAATATTTATTAAAATATTAAATTTGAAAAAAATTATTTAAAATTATATATTAAATTAAATGTAAAAAAAAATTGGAGTGGGGCCATGGCCCCCTTGGTCTCATCGTAGTTCCACCTCTGTGAAGATGCCTTTTTATTTTCTTATGTCGCATATTTTCCATTTTAAAAATATAAATTATTTTGTAACATTTCAAAAACATAAAATATAAATAATATACAAGTATTGTATAAGTTTTGTTTAAACATTTGCACGTTTCTACATATAAAATATTGAAATTCAGAAGAAATTTTGTTGGAAAGTTAATAAATGAGACAACTCATGTGCCTTGATGTCTCTACATCCGAAATATTATTTGTTTTCCCTTCAAAGCACAATCACAGAAATGTTGGTAAATAATTATAAGATTTTGATAAACAATTTATAGGATGTAATGTTTTGCAATTTACTTAATTTATAGAATATTCAATTCAAAATATTTTAAAACAATTTTACTATAGAATAAACGGAAAACTTACTCCTTTTAAAAATATAATAAAATAAAAAAATCATATTTATAAATACAAATCAAATAGTTAATATAAGAATATTTATAAAATAATGAATCATATACATATATTAATCATATCAATCATGTGAGTAATGATATCAATTTAATGAACAATCATTAATTCATAATGAAATTTAATATATGTCTCATCAAGAAAATATTATATATATATAAATTTAAAATTAACTTAATAGTACTTCCTACATTGATTATTTTTTCTTCATCTTAAAAACTAAACTAACTGAAATGCATAAAAGCACATGAAATAATAATGAAAAAGCTTCAATCCATAAGATATTGAGTATATTTTTTGGTTGCAGCTATCCAACAAAATTGAAACAGTTCTCAAGGTCTTCCAAAGATTTGGTTTGTGTTGGTCAAATCCTGGTGGGTCTTATAGTTTTTATTGTTAAAAAAAAATTATGTTACAATTTAATCTCAATTCATTTTCTACAGTGGGGTTCTATGTTATTGTAACACTTGTCGGTGTATTTATTTTTTATTTTTTTATATTTTTATGCAATTTGGTGGTTTTTCATTACAAATAATAGAAATAATAAATAAACACGTTGTATTACTCACTATCACATTCTTTCAATTTCCACACTCAAATGTCTATTCGAGACTAGTTCTATTATATTGATAATAGAATATATATTTTTTCACAATATCAACTTTTTAAATATGAAATATAAATTATGAGTGAAAGTATTAATGATAAGATGTTGTTAGTTACTTTTTTTAATTTTATGGAAATAGGTTCAATAATAATGGAAAGCAGGTTACATAAAAATAATATAAAAAAGTCACATTCAAATTATGGTCGTTGAAATGTTGTATAACGCATTCGTACAGTGCAAATAATGACATTTATAGGTGTTGTATTTCACATGACAATTCTTTAAAAATAAACAAATTAAGACGGTTTTCACCGTCATTGTTTACACACAAAATACAGCGGTTTGAAATGTCATTATTTTCACAATACATTTAATAGCGGGTATTGCGGCATTTTGTCCAAAATCGTCATACTACTCATTGTGGCAGCAGGATATATGACGGTACCTATACCCGTTATACGCACAAAATATGACAGTCAAAACCACCATTTTATACCCCAAATAACTGTTGTATTTAACAATTATTTTTTGTAGTGCAACAATAATACTAATTCTAAAATTGAGAAGTGATTTAAAAGTAATCCTCATTTCTATAACTATATAGTTGAAGTAGCAATACCTAATTTGTTCTAGATTTTATTGTTTTTGGTTGTTGGATTATATGATGTAAAAGATGAATGATGTGAATATGTGACACCACAATAATAGCAAAAAGTTTTTTTTTTTTTTATGTGAGCTGTGTCATATATGTTAATAATGTCCATCCAATATGAAAGTACATGTAGGAAAAACATACATGCGTATAATTTCCGTATAAAGAAACATATAAGAATTAATGAAACTAATTTTTCAATAGTACGTTCAACCAAACATTTTGATCCTTATAAATTTCACCCATTAAAGTTTGATTTGTTAGCATCATAGCAAAATAAAAGTTAATTTTAAGCATACAAAATAAAAGTTAATTTCATTTTTTTTTCTCTCCTAAAAGTTTTATAGAAAAAATCGACCAAACATATATTTAATTTCACACAGAAAATATCTAGATTCAAAAGGATATTTATATTTAATGCTTTAGCATATTTTAGATACATATGTTTTGATAGAAATAATACATATATAGTAACGCATTTACTATTGTTGTTATTTATTCTGATATAAAATCTTACTAAAATAATTGATTAGGATTAATTATTACATCTTATTCGAATATAAAGTATTATGCATTTTTTTTATAATAAAGTTGCACTGACTTATATCCAGGATCAGAAATAATTTAATCTAGCAAACGAATAGTTGTAGACTACACGAGGATAAAGAAGCACACCTCCTAATCTTGTTAAAAATATTACTAGGTATATAAACAAATTTTATTTTGTCTCCCTTAAATTTATATATTTCACTACTAAAAAAACTCATATTTCCTACCAATTTTGCTTTAAAATTTTTTTCGTAAAAAATAGTTACAAATTTTGTTGCGAAAAAAGTTTGCAAGAAATTGCTACCAATTTTCTTACAAAATATTTTGTATAAAACACTTTTCACAACAAATTTTGTAAGAAATACTTGCAAATTTTATAATTTTGTAAGAAATGATTACCCACGAAAAAATTATCTGACAATTAAAATTCTTAGAAAAAATGGCAGAAAAAAAATCTTTTCTTACAAATTTATTTAAAAAATTTGCAAGAAAAATTCCATGTAATATAGGAATTTCTAGTAGTATTTGTTTCTGCTCAACATATTGCCAACACTAACTTAAAGTTTTATATTCGTCACTAAGTATATGGATTGTTGGTACATGTTAGGTTTCCTTGGTACACCCTTTCCTAATCAAGGATGATACATATCATTATTTTAAAGCAAAATATAGGGTAAATTTATTTGGTTGGGTCATGTACCAATGCACAAAAATATGCTTAAGTAGTAGAACATCATCAAATATTGCTACAAATAAAATGCTTTTAAATATATAATTTTTTAAAAAATATATGTCCTTGTTCTATACATAGTGTGATAACCTAATCACATATATAAAAAAGACATATATACCTATCATTTTCACTAGTGGTTTGTAGCTATCACCAACACATCTCCATCATATTTAAAAGTACAATGCAAACCCTTAACAATGACCAAGTGTTTTGATTTGTAGACAAATTGATTCATGTGTATCTTGATAAGATATGTTTTATTTATGTTTGTCCTACAAAATAAACATTCTTTGAGATTTAAGAATTGTAAACTTAGGGTTTGAGACAACATCTTAGATATATATTTGAGAAATTGATTAGGAAGTTGGAGTTAGATAAATATATGTTTGGTTAATGCACAACTTTTTGTTTTATAAGGTGTTGATTCTTTAAATTTATATATGATACCTTTTCTTAACCAATAATGCTCTGAAAGTATTACTATTAGTCCATCCTTAATTAAACATATATAAAATATTGAAAAACGTTTTTTAAATTTATTTAATAATATTAACTTGTTTCCAGTTGTCATATACTTTTCAAAATCACCTAAAATACGGTGAAAAAAAAAATAATAGCAGGAAGCTTTAATCTCAAAATCTCCAAAACAAAACGCTTTAATTTAATTTATTTGTATTTTGCTATGAATAAACTACTATTTTTTTCTATTTTTTTTTTTAATTAGTGAGAGATTAACTACAAATATATGTTTTGGTAAATTTTTAGTTAGTTTACTACGAACCAGCTACAATTTTATTCATTCGCTATTTTTTCATAAATTAGTGAAAGATTAATTACAAATATATGTTTTGATAGATCTGTAGCTATTTTGCTAATGTTCATGTACTTATGCTCCAAACTAAGTGGAAGCCTATTCAACATCCAAGTGAGTTTACACACATGATTAAAAGAAGAATAGGTTTTGGTGATTTTTTAGGTTAAACTTTACCAAACCTACACAAAGATGCCAAGCATATAGTAGACATACACAATAATTTTCTAATAATTTAATAGGCACCATTTACTATTGCACACCCTATGTATCTACCCACTAGTTCACTCCATTTTAACACTACAATATGCTATATTGTTCATTTATGAACTAACTTGTGAATAAACAACAATATGTAACATGGATGTAACAAAAAGTTGAGATTCTATTCCTTTGAAGAGAACCGAATACATAATCATTAGAGAAAAGAACATTCATAACTCAATCTCCAAAACTTAATCATCAACAATGTTGAAACTTAAATCACAAAAAATCCATTTTGCTTCCCACAACTATCCACATGCATGTGCCTCCCATTGAGAAGAACAATAGCTATTAGTAAAAAAAACAAAGGAAGAAAAGCTTACTTAGAGCAAAAAATCCCAAGATGAAAACTCTACAAAATCTCTATAGCTTGTAAAATGAAGGGCACGAGATGAGGAGGTTTTTTATTTTCACTTCTATGAAGAGAAGAATCAATGAAGATGGTGAGGAAGAGTGAAAAAGAAGGGAATGAATGTATGAGATTTTGAGAAAGAAAGAAAAGAATTTAAAAGATTTCTATTGGAACCCCAAGTACTCTAAAATTAGGGGCTTTCTTCCTGCACCTCCAAGTATTTCTTTAGCACCTCCAAAAATTTCTAAAATTCCAAAAATACCCTTTGACCATTTGAGCGAAGTCACGTAGATCACACCCCCAAAATTGTTTTCAGATGTCGGCTTCCAGTGAAAAATACTTCCGAAAGTCAAAATATATAACCGGAAGTCGATTTCCGGAAGCTAAAATATATAACCGAAGTTGACTTCCAGAAGTCAAAATATATAAATCGACTTCCGGAAGTCAAAATATATAAGTTGACTTCCAGAAGTGAAAATATATAACTGGAAATCGACTTCTGGAAGTCAAATATATCATCGAAAATCAACTTACGAAAATCAAATATATCATCGAAAGTCGACTTCCAAAAGTTAAAATATATTACCAGAAGTCGACGTAAAATTAACTCTCACCATTCTTAAACAAGAACAAATGTAAAGCCAACCTGATCCAATAGCCCGCAACGTATATTAGTCAAAAGATACTAATATTTTTTTTAAGATTATACTAATATTTCTATATTTTCTTATAAGAGATATTTCATGGTATTAGTTATTTATGAAATAAAATAATTAAGGTTATTTTAGTCAAAAGTAATGAAGGCAAATGATTGATTAGAAAAACGATAAACAAATTTGAATTTTTTTTAAGATAATATCTTATAATTAAGGAGTGATGTATAGCAACACAATACTTGTATTTACGCAAACTGTGTAAATTAAGATATTTGAGCCCACAATAATGAATGATTAAATAAAAATAATCTTGAATGTTTAAATACATCATTGGGTGTTTAAATGCATATTACTTAATTAATGAGCACCAATGTTCATGTACTATGCTCCAAACTAAGTGGAATCCTATTCAACAACACTAATTTCCTCCAAATGGGTTTACAAGCACGATTAAAAGGAGAATAGGTTTTGGTGATTTTTTAGGATAAACTTTACTGAACCTATACAAAGATGACAACCATATACTAGACATCCACTGGTGCAGAATTCCCATTTTACCTCGCCTTATATGCCTCGGTTGGCCAGGAACCGAAACATATAATGGCACGGTGGTATTTTTGCAATTAGAGCCAAGTTTTAGGCCTCGGTTCTCCAAATACCCGAAGTCAAAAAGGGGTATAGGCCCCGGTTCGCTCAAAACCGATGCCAAACAGGGGTATAGGCTTCGTCCAGTAGGACCCGAAGCCAAAAAGTGGCTGGACGTCAGGGGTATAGGCCTCGGTCCAAGGAGACCCGGTGCCAAAAAGGGTTCAATGGCTTCGGTTCCTCTAACAACTGAAGCCATAGGGTTTATTTAGGGTTTGAAATTCGCGAACCCTTCTTCTTCCCCGCGCCAACGCCTCTGCAACTCCTTCCACTCTCTCTCTCTCTCTCTCTCTATCTCTCTCTCTCTCTCTCTCTCTCCCCCTCTCTCTCC
>Ga0214543_1010831_pt1 | contig 13201 bp, 18 predicted proteins | sample CNSS2metaG_FD_160094 | JGI IMG/M metagenome (GOLD analysis project Ga0214543, IMG submission 160094) | Root nodule microbial communities from cowpea collected in UCLA plant growth center, Los Angeles, California, USA - CNSS2 | ecosystem: Host-associated > Plants > Roots > Nodule | place: USA...
GCCATGTTAAAACATTTTAAATCCTTTACTCCAAGACCACCCTCTTCTTTAGATTTACAAATGAGATCCCACTTTACCCATGCAATCTTCCTACCTTCCTGACCCCACCCCCATAGGAAGTCCCTTTGGATTCCCTTAATTGTTTTCCCCATACTAACCGGAATTTTAAACAGTGATAAGTAATATAGAGGGATAGAAGATAAAACTGAATTTAGGAATGTTACTCTACCAGCAAAAGATATATATTTTCCTTTCCATACAGCTAGTCGTTTTCTTATTTTTGTGACCATATCTTGCCAAAAATCTTTCCTCGTATGATTTGCCCCCACCGGTATGCCCAAATATTTAAAAGGTACCTTCATAGCACTACAATTCAAAATGGTTGAGAATCTTTGAACCATGTTATCCAGAACGCCCATGCTTCCTAGTTTACTTTTGTTAAAGTTAACTTTAAGGCCAGATGCTATCTCAAAACATATAAGGATACTCTTTAAGACCACGATGTTTTGTGTTTTCGCTTTGCATACAAATATAGTATCATCTGCAAATTGTAGCATGGTAAAGGGAATCCTCTTTTGGCCCACCATAATCCCCTCGATCAATCCTTTGCTCTCTGCTTGTTTAACTACACCTGCTAACCCTTCTGCTACTATAGAAATAGAAAAGGTGCTAGAGGATCCCCTTGCCTTAATCCCTTTGTTGGTGCAAATTGTTCCGTTGGACTCCCATTTACTAGAATGGAAATAGTTGACGATTCTAGACATCCCCTTATCCATTTAATCCATTTTTGACAGAATCTCAGTCTTTGTAGCATATAGAAGAGAAATTCCCAATTAACTGAATCATACGCTTTCTCAAAATCTGTCTTTAGAATAATACAACTTTCTTTTTTCCTCCTAACCTCATCGATGACCTCATTTACTGCCACTACACTATCGAGTATTCCCCTACCCTCAATGAATTCAAATTGTTTATTATCAATGATTTTGTAAAGAACTTTCTGCAATCTTTTCGACAGAATTTTGGATATTATCTTATACATACTCCCCACTAAAGATATTGGCTTGTACTCATCTAGTTCTTGAGGATTATCTACCTTAGGGATTAGGCTAATAAAAGAGGCATTGCATCCTTTGGGCCATCTCCCACAAATATGGAAACATTTTGCAGCCCTCACAACATCCACTTTAATGATGTCCTAGAATTGTTTAAAAAAATTAAAATTAAAGCCATCCGGTCCTGGACTTTTACTACCCTCACAATCCCATATAGCTGCCCTAATTTCCTCCTCAGAAAAACTACTTACTAGTAGGTCATTATCTTCCTTATCAATAGATGAGAAAACAACATTATCCAATCTAACTTTATGGTCGGGTTGTTCCAAAAATCTAATTTTATATAAGTTTTGGACCACTTCTTTTACCCTCTTTGGTTCTTCACACCATTCATTCCCTACTCTGACTTAATAAACCCATGAAAAAATTTAGTGTTTGAGTCTCCCGCCTCCAACCATTTAGACCTCGATTTTTGTTTTTCAATCATTTCAATTCTCAGGTTTACCTTCCTCAAATCTGCAAATAATTGTTTTCTCTCGGAAATACCATTTTCGTCTAGACCATATTGTTCATCCCTCTTATCCAATTGGCTTATTTTATCTGTGATATCTTCTTTATTTCTATACATGTGTCCAAACACATCCTTATTCCAAGCTTTTAGAGACAATTTTAATGTTTTTAATTTTTCTTTCAAACTCCACATATCATTGCCATTTTCATTTTGAGCTTTCCAACAATTTATCACAAAATCCTTAAAACCCTTCTCGGTATGCCATACATCCAAATAGCGAAAAGGTTTTGGTCCCCAGTCAATTAATATGTTTTTACAAATTAAGGCACAATGGTCAGAAACTGTTCTATCTAGAACATATTGTTTGCTCTTTGGCCACAAGTCTAGCCATTCTTGGGATACTAGGATTCTATCTAATCTGCTCTTAGCAGTCCCATTGTCTCTATACCATGTGAACTTTCTCCCTATCATAGGTATGTCTATAAGGTCCACATTCTCTATAAAAGAGTTGAATTATCTCATTTCCTTTTTATTACCCCTTGATTGTGACATTCCTTGCCTTTCTTCTAATATACTAATAGCATTAAAGTCTCCTACCACACACCAAACTTTATTATTATCATATTTCCTACACTTAATTATTTCTTCCCACATAATATTCTTTTCCTTAAGCTCGCAAGAGGAATATACATTTACAATTGTTACTTCTTGTTTTCTATTTCCCCATTTTCCTTCTAACACAATGAAACCCTTCCCTATTCTTAATTTGGACAATGTGAACCTACTTTTGCACCATATACTTAACATACCTCCTACACCATTCTCTAATCCATTATGAACCCAATCAATATTAGTATCTCCCCATATTGTTTGGCATTTTTGCGAGGTAATATGTGCCAATTTTGTCTCTTGCATGCATGCCATATCTATCATCTCCTTTGTAATTATTTGTCTCAAGTAACTACCTTTTTCTATGCCTCCCAACCCTCGACAATTAAAACTTACAATTCTCATTTAGCATTATCTGTATTCCCTTCCTTATCTTTTCCTTTTTTATTGTTATTTTCCTTCTCTTCCATTTCAATTATTCGATGAATTATGATATTGTCTTCGCCTGAACATGTAAAACCTATTTGTTTACCTATATTCCACAATCTTACAGCCTCGTCGTAATTATTCCTAAGCTAAAACAACCTATTGCAATTGCTAATATCAATATAAGACAAGGAATCAATTATGGAATGAATTGCTAACCTGAGTTTGCGTCTTTGAATAGGATCAATGGTCAAGCTATTTGATGGGTATTCCTTCTGATTTTCCTTCTTTTTACTAGATTCCCCTTTCATCATGTTTGAGCGTTTGAGCAAAATATTGGGGTCAATCTGTGTTGATTTAATGAGCTTCATGTATTGGCATTCTTGATCGTGGCTCTGTGCACTTTGTCCTTGTTCTCCATCAACAATTGTTGTCCCTTCATCATTAGCATTATTTATTCTCGATGTTGCTATCAGGCCTTCCACACTAACCGTTTTAGTGCCATCTTGTTCTGGACATGTTAAATGTGGTCGTTTTGCTCTTTCTGCAGACTCGTCAATATCATTTGGATAAGAGTATTGTTGTTGATGTGGGTTAAAATCCAAACCATTGAAACTGGCTAAGCCCCTTTGTTCCATAAAAACCTCTGAGCCCAAACGTTGGCCCAAACCGTGAGTGACTTCTACAACTTGCATTTGTGAGTCATTTACGCATGATATATCCATTGTGGTGCGTTGACCAACATGTGACCCATTAACACGCATATCAGCTTTTTCAGAACCCCTAGTTTCCGAAATCATGATAGTCTATTTTTTTTCCTTGCAGGTGTTCCCTTCCAATTTGCAGGCTTTCTCATCTAGAAATTTTTGTGGCAACGTGCCCACACCTGTCAGGTTAGGCAAAAGTTCATGCTTCGCCATCTCCGGTTGTCTATGCTCCACCAGTTCTGATCGAACCACCATATTATCTTTTGCTCCGAACAGATCATTGATGCTACCACACTCAGATTGTGATGATACGTGAGAAGAGTTTCTTATTGCAGATTGTGAACAGGAATCATCTTCATCACCTTCATTTGCCCATATCCTGCAGAGGAAGAAGCACTTCACCTGTATTCTTCCCACTTTACTAATTCATGTCATTCCTTCGTTCACTCCATCAATTTCATCCAACTTGTATGTTCTAGATGCATAGGAGTAGTTAAACTCCCATTTCATTGAGGTTGGATGTATTGAACTCATACTCTGTGTAACAATACAATATAATCTCATTATTCGTTATTCATATATGCTATCTAGATTATTAATGTGTATGTTGGAATATCATGCTATTTGTTAATGTTTAATAATTGGGAAATGAATTAGAACATAGACATGGATAAAACACCCTAGCATTTGGTTCTAGGAATAAACTTATTCTCTTGGTCATTCTAGACATTTTATCTTAATGCAAATTGTATGTTAACATGGCCAAGGAATTAGTGATTTAACATTTAGATTAAGAACTTACTCTTAAGGAATTAGGGCGAGTATGCTTATTATGCGAATATTTGAGTAAGATACAGATATATTGTGTATAGTTGCATTAATTTGGTTCATGAAATCGAACCCTGGTGAATTTTTTACCGAATCACTTTATAACTTTTATATTTTTATCGTTCAATATGTCTTTCTCTTGCCTTGAATCAATCAATGAAATTTAATATCGTTGGAATTAGTAAATAATCATACTTAGACAAACAAACACAAATCCCTTGGAAAAAATGATACTTGGACTTCCATTTTACTACCTACAATGATTTGGTACACTTGCCAAAGAGTTAACAAGTTTTGGGCATTGTTGCTAACGATTTGATTGTCATTTAATCAAATTGTGTGTTATTTACCGATTTAGGATCTTACATTCATTTGTAAATTCATTTTAGTTTTTATTTTCTATATTGCAATATATTCATCTTTTACCTACTTTACTTGTCTTTTCTAGTGTTTCTTGTTCTACACGAGAAGAAGAACTCAAGCTGATAATCTTCTATTTGATCAAAAAATTGAAAGAACTACTAATAGGAATAACAGTAGAAGAAGAAGGCAGAACCCAAAGATGATGGTGATGGCAGGGTAGACGCACTTTGGAAAACTATGTTGCATTTTCAGCACCTCTGAATTTCAATAGCATTGCTTGACCAATTGTGAATGTTGCAATATGAAAATGAGTCGGCTCTGATTCATCTAGTCCAAAGTAACTAGTTTCATGGTTTGTCACATGAGAATCCATACACTCATCTGGGCACGTTCTTGGAGATCTACAACACAGTAAAGATCCATCAAGATGCAAATGAGGCAATTAGACTCAGTATTTCCCTTTCTCTTTGGATGGTAGTGCCAAAGTTTGGCTAAACTCCTTCCTTGAGAATAATTTAACTGTTTGGGAGGATGTTGTAGTCAAGTTCTTGAAGATTAATAAAGGGAAGAAAGAAATCTCATCCTTTCAGAGGGGTGCTGACGAGACATTGAGTTAAGAGTAGGGTCAATTTAAAGGATTACTCAGAAAAGCTCTCTCATGGTTGTGACAGGCTTACACAACTTAATCTCTACTTAAGAGGGTTGAAATTTCACACAAATTTTATGTAAGATGCTTCAATTAGAGGCAATATCAAATGGAATACACTTAATAAGGCCCTTGAGATAATAATGAACATGACATCTAATGACAATGAAGTGTACAATGAGAGAACTCAACCTCAAAAGAAGGGTGTGTTAAAGCTTCAATCCCAAGATTCTTTGTTGGCCCAAATTAAAATCATTATTCAACAACTTGAACACTCATGAAGAAACTCTCTAAATTACTTAAAGAATTGCAAAATGTTTCTCAGGCTCAACATCAACAACCTGTGCAAGGTTGTGAGTTTTGTGGTGGTAATCATACTAATGAGCAATGTGGCATGCAACCTAATTCTCAAGAGGAGGTGAATTATATGAGTAATCAAAGTCGCCAGGGCAATTATGGAAATTACAACGAAGGTCAGAAACATCATCCTAGCATGGGATAAGCTGGTCATTCAATCATATCACCATTTCAACAACAATCTTCTTTGATTGATAGGACTTTTAAGCTTGAGGAAACACTTAATCACTTTATGCAAGTATCCTTGTCTAACCATAAGAACACGAAAGCCACTCTCCATAACTCGGTTGTTCAAATAGGCCAATTGGCTAAGAAGTTGGACGAGAAACCTAAGAAAAACTTTGGCGCTAACACTGAAACTAACCTTAAAAATTAGTGTAAAGTTATCGCTACAAGGAGTGTTACGATGTTAGTAGGGAGACAAAGGATGACAGAAAATGAGAAGGATCTGGATAATGGAGAACAAAGTGCACATGATGAAAATATTGAGAGGGAAGATAAAAACAGAGATGAGGAAGAGATAAGAAAAGGAAACGAGGTTGTGAAGCCTCATCTTTATCCCGAGACACATTCTAAAAAAGAGAAGGAGAAGTAATTTATATAGTTTATGGATATTTTCAACAAATTTGAGATTATCATTCCCTTCTTTGAGGCTCTTTAGCAAATGCGTTCATACGCTAGGTTTATAAAGGAGTTGCTCACCAAGAAAAGGAAGTACAATTAAGAAGAAACTACTGAAGTCCAAGGGAATTTGTACGCGATCAAATTAATACTTCCAAACTATAGCAGCTTTAGTATTGCTAAGATAGTAGTTAACAAAATAGAAAGGGTAAAGTCAACCCTAAGTCGTCTCCCAACGAACACGGAATTGATTATTGACAAATTAGTTCTTATAATAAGAGTAATAAGACAAATAAAATTGGTGAAATATAAAAAGATATAAAAACAATTATAAAGAAAATAGATTGATTCTACTACTTTCAAGATAGATTCTTCACTTGTTATCTAAGGATTATCATTCAATTAAGTATTGTCTTAGATTTTCAAATTAATCAATGTAAATTCTTAATTAATTTTTTGGTGTTTTCACTTTTAACCAAAGTACATTATAAATTAAAAGCAAGAACTTTGTAGATTAATCATAATAAATTTTACGAAAGTACATTATCAATTAAATATAACTATTCCTAATCATGTCTATTTTTTACCTCTAACATCAAGCAAAAAACTAATTATCCAAAATACATTCTTGATTAATTCTTGTTAAAGTTTTCACCTTTGATCAAAGTACATTCTCAATTATTGGCAAAAACACATTCAATCACATGAAAGTTTCTAAATTTAATTAAAGTGCATTCTCAATTAAAATTTAAAAGCCTTGGACTCATATGATCAACATGCATGCATAGATTAAAACATCTCACAAATTAACTATGGTGCGAGTCAAAGATAAAAGACATAGATGAATGAAAACCAAAACAAAAATCGTAAGAACAATTTTAATCTAACCTCAAAATCCATTATGAAATTACAGTGGGAACAACCATTGAAGCTTATCCCTTCATGGAATCAAAATAGCATAAATAGAAGAAGAGTGGAGAGAAAAGGAAATTAGGGCTCCCCTTGAAGGGTTCCTAAATTCTGATGTTCCAAACTTGTTTTTTTCTTACCCCTTAGTCTCTTTATATATAACTTGATTGGGCTTAGATATGACTTTTCTGTTGTTGAAATCTCTCAAATATCTTTAAAATAATTATAAGTATGATTTATCTTTATAGTGGTTTTGAATATCTAAAAATATTTGGAGATCACTTGCCCTATTGAGCATGGTCCACCCAACTCAGCAACCTTCTCAAGGCTAGGATCAACTTCAGCATACACTCTTTTCTGCATTTAAGACGAAAGGAACAAATTAGAATGCACAAATCGAAGCTAGGCTACAACTAAAACCACCTAAATGAGCTAAACATGTGAAAATTAGATTTAGGAGTTCCATGCATCTTTTGACCACTTTAATCCCTTTCAAGGTCAACACAAACATGATTAATGTTCTAAAACTTTGCCCACAAGTGCCATGTCATTTGGAATTGAAAATAAAATAGTCAACTATGGTAAACTCTTCCATCAAAAAGTCATCTCTGCCATTTTACACTCAATTTTAAACTTACCTAAAACAATGCAATTAGCTAATAAAAACTCTAGAGATAAGGGACTTATCAAACACCCAAGAGTTTGGTTCTAGTAATATACTTATTCTCTTGGTCATTCTAGACATTTTATCTTAACTAGTATGAGACCCGTGCGTACGCACGGGCCTTTTTTTGTTTTTTTGTCAGTGTTGTTGTGTGTGTTTTGTATTTATAGTATTGTTATTCTATCCTACAGACTTCCATTTTCATCCGGTTACATGGAGGACAAAAGTGCAAAATGCTTTAGCTTTAACAACTTTTTCCAGAACTCCATAATGTTTATGGATCGTAGACAGGTTTGTATTTATAGTTTCCTTATTTGAATTTCTTTTTGGTGTAAATTTTCTTGGCGACCTTAATATCATCATCCATTCGTCCCTGTAGCCGTTTCTGTTATAAAGATGGTTTCTTTTTGGGTTTTTGAATCAGCCTTAAAGTCTGGGTAATATGTTTTTCAGGAGTTTTTAGATTTTGACGAAGGGTTCTTTTTGGAATGGGCTGATACGTTGGTTATAGGGACAAATTTTTTCTCAGATCCGAGGGGAAATGTTTTGAACATTGAATTTGAGGAAAGGCTTTTGGCCGATAGGAAGTTTGTCGGTGGAAGACAAATTTTAGATTTTTATGGTATAGATGATGCTGCATATATATGTACCCTGTATTGCGGTGATCGATATTTTAGGTTAAGAGTATTTGACGTACACTGGAAGGAAGTCCATTATCCTGCTGTAGGGAATTCAGGAGGATCACGAAAACTATGTAAACTTTCGTGCTCACCTAGGTTCTTCCAATGTTTTCGACTGATGGTAGATACATCAAAGGTAACAATTTTTATACTTGTTTATTATTATTTCGTTGTATACATATGTGTATTGTAGGTAATATTGGTTTTTGATTTCATGTTTGTGAACAGCTATTCATAGTTTTGCCAGAGGAATTTCGAATGTTTTGTCAAGATGATCTCAAATTGGACTCCAAGGTGCAACTGTATGATCCCCTATACAAAAAGTTCGAGTTCTTTGTTGACATCAATATAGATGGCTGTTTTGTTTTGTTTAGTTTCTTGGAGTTCTATAAGTATTATGGATTGAATAGCAATTTTTACGTACATTTTAGTTATATACATTTTAGTTATATAGGAAACAATGTTTTTCTTTATAAGATTTACTTGGCTGAAGGAACACAAATATTGTATGAGAGGGTTTCATCTGAACCGCTGAACAATGATGGTAACACTTCGACTGCTAATGCAAATCATAACCTGACCAAGAAGCTAAGTCAATATGATGTTGAATCTTCATGTCTGGTATGCAAATTGTTTTATTGTTAATTTGATCTTGGTGTTTTGGTTTTGCTGCTTTGTCTAAATTAATTTCATTATGTTGCAGTATCTGCACTCAAATTTTGCTAAACAGTTTTTGGATAAGGATAGGAAGAGATATTTCATTACCAATGAAACCTGCAGACGCTGGCCTTGCAGAATTCGATGGACTGGAAGAACTTGTTATGAATGCTATATTACATGTGGGTGGAAAAGATTCTGCAAAGACAATCTGTTGGTTGCTAGTGATATCATTCAATTTGCAATGGACAATGAGAAGAAAAATGTAATCCATGTAGTTAAGGTTTAGACTGTAAAGCCTTTTGTAGTAGTTTTAATGTAGTAGTTTGAACAGTTGGAATACTTTAGCATGTTTTAACCGTACATCTATATATTTTATTAACTACTCTACTATTTTATTTGTTGTGTTAATATTGTGTGCTCAATATTGTTAATATGTTTATCCGTACTTATATTTGTGTTTTTATATTCGTTATTGAATTTCCTTAGTCGATGATGAATTGGTCTTTAATAAACAATTAATTGTTATTTTGTTTTGAACAATGACATCCAAGTGTAATTGTTATTTTGTTTTCAACAATGACGTACAAAACTATTATCAACTTGTTTAAAAAAATTTCAATTACTCAAGTTTTGTATAATTTCAATTAAATATTTTCAAACTTTTGATTATCATTGCAACAGATGTTGAAAATTTAACAAAGAATTATTCACCACTGCTTTGTACATATTGGTAATGGTTTTTATTATTATTGGTCCATAAATTGATCTAAAATATTTTAGTTGGAACCGTGTAATAGGCTCTTGTACAATTATTCTGGGACCTATAGATTTATATTCATCACTCATCTTCGGATTTGAAATTACATCAAATCCATTTGTTTGTTTTCGTGTTGGTATCATAACGCCGTTAGTTTGAAGATATTCTGTTATGTAGTCAGAATTAATATATAAATATTTTACAAAGACGTTGTTATGTAATTGAGGTGCATAAATCAATTAACGTGGTGTTGTAAGGTAAACTAACGATGAGTTGGTGGATGGGTTGGTTTTGTCTTAAATAAAGCTTTGCATATGTGGAGTAATGGTACAAAGCAATGGTAAAGCTTCGCGGTTTCGACATTACTTCGTACAGCTGACCGTGGCTAAATACGGGTGTCGGCAAATACAATCCGACAAAACCTAGTGATTGTCCTTGAGATTTGTTTATTGTCATTGCATATGAGACCATAATGGGAAATTGCTTTCTAATTAGCTTAAATGGCCATGGGGACTGGGACGGAGACATTGACATTCGAGGAATATAAATTTCTTGTCCATCCTTGTTACCTGTTATCAATTTAGCACCTATGACATGGTTTGCAAGCCTCGTGACGATCAATCTGCTTCCATTGCATAATCCTGTAGCTTGGTCCAAGTTTCTCAAAAGCATTACAGGTACTCCAATCTTTAGTTTGATCTTATGGTTAGGAAGTCCAGACATACTAAGTGAATTTAGGAACTCAGAGGTGATATTGCTATAAGCATCACTTGAAGCGGATTCATCCACTGAATCAGAGCTAAGATATTCTTTTTCTTCTCCTGTGAACAATTGTTAGATATATTAATAAGACTATTATAAATACCGATCTTTCTAACATGTACCATTATAGATTCATGATTTCCATTGGCATACCTGGAATTAGTGATAGCATGTATTCATTGATTTGATTGACAATCTCAATTCTACTTGCTAATATTGCTCTGCTCTGCAAAAATGATTCTTCTGTGTACTTGTGAATTAAATCTGGATATGTTGTATTCACAATTGCTTCAATGGGATCATTGAACTCTGAAATCAGAAATTCTTTGGGTATTTCGACTTCTACTAAACCGTCATTTGGTTCTTCTAACTTACCATCACCAATTTTAACAATCCAATCCGAGAATTCCTGAATCTCGGAAGCAGTACTACTTTGTAAACCTGGTTGTAGCAGACGCATATTTTTTGTCAATGTTAGAACTTCACAGTGATCCCAAAGATAAGATGCATTGATTGTGGAATTTACAATATCGGACCTGCTACCTCCAGGGATAACAGGAAGGATTTGCCTAAAGTCACCTCCGAATACTATCACTTTTCCACCAAAAACAACATTCTCTTTCGTCATACCACTCATTATGTCATTCAAAGTTCTATCTAATGCTTCAAAATAATATTTGTGTGCCATTGGAGCTTCGTCCCAAATAATAAGTTCAGCTTTCTTTAACAACTCCGAAGCTTCAGATCCTTGTTTGATATTGCAAACTGAATTATCTAATGTTGGTACCGGTATCTTAAATTTAGAATGTGTTGTTCGTCCTCCTGGTAGTAATAGAGAAGCTATTCCACTTGAAGCAACTGTCAGTACAATTTTTCCTTTAGAACGAAATGTTGCTCACAGCGTTCTCCACATGAAAGTTTTTCCAGTTCCACCATATCCATATAGAAAGAATACTCCTCCTTGTTTAATTAGAACGGCCTTACTAACTTTTTAAAAATTTGCTTTTGTTCAGCTGAAAGGAATTGTTATCACAGTTGTTAAATAATGTCATTTTCCTTTAAAGTAATACAATAAGAAAGAACATAGCTTCTGAACCTGTCATTGATCTTAAGTTGGATTGGAACAGTTCTCGTTGCTCAGCAATGTTATAATTCAGTTCTGCATAAATAAGCCTATTTCCACAATTTTGAAGAACAAAATCATTTGGGTATGGCATGGTTGGGAAGAATTTTAAACTGCTTCTATTATCTTCAAGCAATTTCTTTATCTCGATCAAAGTCAAGTTTTGGAGCATTTCTGTTGCAATGGTTAAATCTGCGTACAAATAATATATATAATATCTTGTTACATTGGAAGAGACAATCTCGTAACCCAATTCATGTGCAAATAAACAAAATAGATATAACCTGCAATTCTGGAAATATTTCTCTCGCGATACAAAATTCCATCTGCAAGCCACTCCCATGTTTTGTTCCATAGATCTTCTGGATGATTAACGTTATTCAACAACAATATAGTAACGAATAGTTTCCTAAGATAATGTCCGGAACCCCAATCTTTTGCTTCTCTTATAGCTTCAACATATTCTGTATCATCCGTTAAAATTCCTAGAGCTAAGCAAGCTTCTCTAAATGTAGAATATGTTACACTGTTAACTGTTCTGATATCTATGTACGATGTTGCACCTTTTACATGGGTTAGCATTCTCCTAAGATAAAACACTTCACCAGTACTTGGAGGTACCCAAATTAGCCTTCCAATAGTATTTCCTGTTTTTCTTGGTTTCCAACATCTATCTTTCTTTACATAAACAAATTTGGAAACGAATTCAGCATATGTTAGCTTTCTGGCTTCTGCATATTTCTTATTACATTCCATCTAGCATGTAAACATTGATTCTGAAACTGTTGCTTTTCCCACAATATCATCCATTTCGTCATCATCCTTAAAGTACACTGCCTGTTCTCCCGGTAGATGAAAAAATAACCTTTCTACTGCTGGATTTCATCCATGAATGCGGAACGAAAATATTCTCCAACATGCTTCACATGGAGATACGTATCTGCAGTCCAGATATTGTTTGATTTCATCTACTGGTTGTGTATTCAAATTTGCCTCGTTCTGCTGTGGAACTATGGCAGCCGTTATTCTGTCGTAACCTTTGTTGATATACTTAAATAAGTACTTGATCGAAGTACTGCGATTACACCATTCCACATTTATATGTGCTTGGTACTTAAGAAGTAGTTCAGGGTTATAAGGAACCACAGAACGATTATCAAGGCAAACACCATTCTTTGTCACAGTTAATGAATCGTTCCTTCTTCGATAATGTGGATATCCATCTTCTGATACACTGGTGGTGTTCTGAAAGTTTTTTGGATATAGGCGCGAACATTTTCCATTTTTCATGCAAGGCAAGGATCTGTTTATAGTACCACAAGGACCGTGTATCATGTGATCTAGAACACATTGATGTAGTTCAGGACATGTAATTGGACATGGGATTTCAGCAGAAATGACTTTGTCAATATCATCAGGAGTTGGGTATTTACTGCTCGGATGCAAAAAGATGAGCAAGTGTGCATGTGGTAGGCCGCGCTTTTGAAATTCTATAGTATATATGACTACAAAATAATCACAGA
>Ga0214543_1010835_pt1 | contig 13192 bp, 9 predicted proteins | sample CNSS2metaG_FD_160094 | JGI IMG/M metagenome (GOLD analysis project Ga0214543, IMG submission 160094) | Root nodule microbial communities from cowpea collected in UCLA plant growth center, Los Angeles, California, USA - CNSS2 | ecosystem: Host-associated > Plants > Roots > Nodule | place: USA...
ATATATATAGTTTGGAATATTGGAGTAAACTTTACTTTGTATAAAGATGTTTTAGTCTCTTAAAGTTTGTACAACATTACAATAAGAATGATATTTGTGTTAGATTTATACAGGAGAAGATTTCACTAAAGAGATTGAGACCTAAACCTAATTACATAAAACATTGATACCACTTTTAACCCAAAATCTTAAGGCAATATGAATTTATAAGTCTTTATCCTTATATAGTGATTTATTTTTTCATTTTTAACCAGTGTAAGACTTAGACTCACACTTGGATTCCTAACAGTTTGTACACTTTTCAAATATTATACCATTTTTGTGTTTTAGAAACTATGAATTTACAAATTAAAATGTAATAAATTAAATGGGTTAAATATTATTATAAAAAATTATCTTTCGTTTTTAAATTAAATTATAAAATATTTCGTCTCTATATTTTGTAAAAATTATATAAAACATCCTTCTTCTCAATAAGAAGTGTTTGGAGACTATATAATAATTCACTATATATGTTTATTTGTCATATAGAAAATACTTTACATGTTTATTAGAAAAAATATTTTATATACTTTTCGTAAAATGCAGAAATTAAATACTTTATAATTTAGTTTAAGAGTGAAACACAATTTCTTATAATAATTTGAGGAGGAAAAAAAATTAACTCGGTTAAAATATTATATGAAATTTTACGTTAGAAACATCATTACCATACATTATAAGTTGTTTTGCTATGAGATTGTCTTGAGCCCTAAAATTGTATATGTTGCTCTTGTGTTTGCTTCTCGTGAAAGATTAATTAAAGTGTAAAGAATAATGATAATGATTTTGGATTTCGTGGTTTGGCTTTCACTTCAAGCAATAGTGATCTCGTCTTGTCTCTTTAGCTTGAAAGATATAACATAGTTAATTTTGAACTCCAAGACTCTGTTTTTTTTTTAATATAAAATGATTCTATATATAAAATGTAAAGTTTTTTCCTTTTTTTTTTTTTAACTTAAAAGATTGCGTAAAGAAGTTTACATGCAAACATTAAACATAACATTAAAACTACTAAAAACTCACAACAAAATATAAACCTTTATTATTATCATTATTATATACTCCTACATAAAAGAAAATATATGGTACATACTTATAAATAGGGTTTATTGGTTACTTCAATTTTCTTTTACTATTTTTGCCCGATATTTTATAAATATGTTGATTTGAACATCACAACTACTATGGCACTTTTCAATTAGCAGTTTTACCATGCTAATTTTAACCATGTCACAATTAGTTTTGGCGTAAATAGGTCAATGATATTAATTGAAGAGTAATAAATCATTATATGGAAAAATTATAATATTTATTAATTATTGTGTATCAAAAAATTGAAAATTTTGAGGTACCAATTTTAACGAGTCGATCTTAGAAATACTAAGAAAAATAAATTATATTATCTTTAGTTCAATTTACAACCCAATTTCATATTTTCTAAAAGAGATTGACCAAGTGGTACTTTATGTAATGAATTATAATGTGGTGGGTGGTGGTGGCAAAGACTGTGAACATAAGGTGGATTCACACTATTTTGATGTTTACCAAAATCGATATATATATATATATATATATATATATATATATATATATATATATATATATATATTTATATATATATATATATATATATATAATATTATGTAACTTCTAGGTAGATTTTGAAATATTTATTAAAGTACCATAATATATTTAATGAAATGAGAAGAGACAAAATTGATTTTAATAACTTTAAAATAATTCGTATAATTTTAATACATTTATAATATAATAATCATTGCACTAAAAATATTTATATTAAAGTTACTTTATAAATTATGAGTCGATAATAGATTAAAATAATCTGACACCAACTTCTGATTTGTGAGCAAATGATTTTATTCTCTATAAGTATCAATCTTATGTCTATTTGTTTTCCACAATGATCTAATCTTAGATTTACTCAAATATTTACCTAACATTTCCGTAACATACATAATATCTAGATATATACAAACTTGAGCATACATTAGACTCCTTTAAGTTAATGTATAAGAAATCTTTTGCATGTTTTTTTTTTCAAAGGAATTCCAAAGGCAATCATCAAGTCTAAACTTTTTGAGACAATTCAAGAGTATTTTGAGAATGATCTTGGTGTATTTGTATATGCTCAATACAAAAGATATATATATATATATATATATATATATATATATATATATATATATATATATATATATATATATATATATATATATTTGTCTCGTCAATATAGGCATTGAGAAACATTGTCTTTCCAACCTTCTAATATAACTCACGATCAAATTGTGCCAAATGCCATCATTGTTCTTTCTTTAATGGATCTCGTTAATAGAAAAAGATGAATTTATGATGGAAATAGATTTTAAAAATATATCATTCATTTATAAACTCTTTATTCTTTTCTATATAACACTACAAAAAAATTTGTAATTATCGATAGATTTATATTGGCTGAGATATATTCACTAATACTAATTTTATAATTTAAATAATCGATAAAGATTTATGTCAATAATTGATTTATCAATAAATTAAAATTTATATTACCGATAGATATTTTCTCAAATAATGTATCTGACATTCAATTTCGTTGGTAAATTTCATTAGTAATTTATCTAATGGTCAATTCTATTAGTAAATTTTGTCAATAATTTATAATTTCTATTACCGACAAATTTTTGTAATGGTAAATCCATCACTAAAATGAACAATAGTTTTTTGTCAAGTTTGATGAGATTTTTTATATATTAAGGGAAGATGGGTGAGAAGAAGAGGAGAAGAAGAAGGGAAATAGGAGGAGGAGGAGGAAAAGAAGTAAGAGGAATAGGAGGAGAATGTGTTGGCAACAATGGCGTGATGATGTATAAAATAAGGGAGATGACTAAGAAGAAGAAGAAAAGAAGAAGGGGAGGAGGAGGTGGAGGAGGAGGAGGAGGAAGAGGAAGAGGGGGAAGAGGAGGAGACACGTCACTGGCGGTGACACATTTGTATGACGATGATGGTGGCACAATGGCAATGTGGCACAATGGCAATGGTGGCATGACGGTGGTGGTGACATAGTGACAACGGTGACTCGACAACGATGGCAACCAGAGTTGGAGGATGGGGAAGAGGGGGGGAGGAAGAGGAAAAGGAAAAGGAGAAGGAAGAGAAAAAAGAAGATAAAGAACAAGAGAAGCCAAGAGAGATAGTGACAAACAACGAAAATGATGATGACAAAGGAGATGCGATGAAGAAGAGAAGGAAAGGAGGAAGAAGAATGTGGAGAAGAAGAATAATAAAAAAGAAAAAAGAAGAAGAAAATGATAAAGAAACCTAATTGGGATATTTATCGACGATCAAAATCTGCCATTAATTATCAATAAATATTTACTATCAAATTTATGATCATTGGTAAATACTGATAGATCTTGTGATCTTTTCATAAAATTTAAAGATGACAATTTTAGTGATGGATTTTTAGACATTAATAATATGTTCTAAAATTTAAATTATTGACAAATTTTTATTATTACTCACGAAGTATTTCGATAATAAATTATCTTGTAGTGTAAAATTTGTTTAAATACTTCAAATCTTACTTTTTCTTATTATATATTTTAAAATTTGTTCGTCATAATTTTTTGGTTAGATCCATTGTATCTGTTTTCCTCTTTTGCTTTTTTATTTTTTCCATACTTGCACGTGATTTTTCTTAAAAGATAAAATAATACCAGTAATCATTAAATTTTCAATCACCTTCAATAATTCAATAATCAAACGTCTTAAAAAACTCAATAATCAATCTGATTTTAAAAAATTAATAAAAATTAAACCAACTAGACATATTTTATTTCAACTAGTGGAAGGATTATCATGCCCCCCATGTGCAGTCCATGCATGTGATGAAAATGACAATAACTAATGCATTTTATCTGTAATTTATAAAACTTGTTCGAAGTATATAAACTAGAAAGCTTCAAACAAACTGAAACTAATAATAAATATAAGAAAATTAAAGTAAAAAAATATTATAAAGATGTTATCAACCTAATTATTACTAATATTGTTACCAGACCAATAATTATGAAAAGTTGTACAAGATAATACTTAGCTTAGTAGAGAAAAGTAAGACAGAAAATTAATAAACAAAAAGAAATAAAAATTAAAACGATTTTTTGTTAAACACAAATTAATAACAAAAATTAAGTTTTTAATTTATTATTAATATTATTATTTTTATTGTGAAAAAGTATAAACTTCTATAACTAATGAGTGTCCATAATTAATTAATATAGTTTAAAAAAAATGATAATTGATGGTTTAATTAGTCGGATAATACCTATTTTTGTTTAAATATGTCAGTTTGGTACCTCGTTTTTAAAAATGTGTCAATTGAGTCTAACTTTTGAAAATATAATTAAGTCATTTTCAGCAAAAAATTATTAACACCTTTAACGGTATCGATATCTAAAATGACTTACAAAATTAAGTATTGATATTTATATTAAAATTTAATGATAAAAGTCATGAATTAAGTTAACGACTTTAGTAATTTTTGTCTAAAAAGAAACTTAATTAAGACACTTTTTTAAAAATTGGACCAGATTGACATATTTTCAAAAACGGATACTAAACTGACACATGTAAACAAAAGTGAGTATTAATTAAACCTTATTGTATTGTTCAATATGTTCAATATTAGGTTACTGAACACAACAAATTACATTACTGAACGACAGAAAATAATTCATTAATTTCACTGATTAAATTGAGACTTTATATTGTGTTAAACTCTAATTATTGGAGGGAGACAAAAGCTCCAAACAGTTTTAGATATTTTCTTTATAAAAGTTACTAAAAGTAGGAAGAGTTGACATTAATTATGATCTTTAAGTACATTATGTATAATCATATACGTGTTAATCGTGTTAATCATATTAAAAACATGAAACATGAATGTTGGTGATCTTATCATGATCTTTGAAAAACATCGTCATATTTCTTAATTTAATTTCAGAAACATCATTTTTGATAATATACTTTATAATATCTAATTGAAATGTAATTTTCAATTTACTCATTTTCGTCTTTTCCAATATTTTTATTTATTATTATTTTTTATGTTTTTAAAGAATTTATTAAGGAAATTCAACAACGATAAAATCTTAAGTCAAATGGAAGTAAAATATTAACATCGTCTCTGATTAAAATTTTAAGATAACAAGTTTACAATATTTTTTTTATCGTACTTAACTTTCTCCTCTACTAAATATAGAATTTAGATTTACATATTTTCTCAACAACTTTAGTGTACTATACGGGAAATTTAAAAGTTATAAAAAAAATTATATGCACGATTTATTCTTAATTATTATTAATATATAGTTTTAACTTTGAAATTGAATCCTTCCGATATGTTAATCACTACTAGAAATTCTAATATTACATGAGATTTTTCTTGAGAATTTATTAAAGAAATTTGTAAGAAAAGAATTTTTTCTGCCATTTTTCTTAAGAATTTTAATTAACAAATAATTTCTTCGTGAGTAATCATTTCCTACAAAATTATAAAATTTACAAGTTTTTCCTACAAAATTTGTTGCGAAAAGTGTTTTATACAAAATATTTTGCAAGAAAATTAGTAACAATTCCTTGCAAATTATTTTTCACAAGAAAATTTGTAAGTATTTCCTACGAAAAAAATTTCAAAATAAAATAGGCAGAAAATATGAGTTTTTTTTAGTAGTGAATTTATGTTTAATTATGTTTCTAATATTAAAATTTGAAATAATTATAATTTTGGTTCTTCACATTCTAAAAATAATATTTCCATTCTAAAATTAGAAAAAAATATGATTTTGATTCAAAACTCTAAATTTATGATCTAGCATAATTATAAACCTTAAGATATAGCTCCTATAACCCATCTTATTGGTCTCTTATTTTAAAGCTAGTTTTATTGATTAAAAGCAAACACTTTTTTTTTTTTTCATTTCAAACTAACAAATCCCTTAAAAGAATGATCCTTCTGCTAGGAACATATTCTCAATAAATATAGTTAACCACTTCAATAAGTGCATAGAGGAAATTGTAGTAGCTTACAAAGTCTCTCCAACCTTATTAAATACACTTTTTATAGATATTTTATAATATATAATTAAAAAAAAAGTTTAAGTTAAACAAAGTACATTTTGAAGCACAACAAAGAATAAAGGTTATGGATACAAAGAAAATTTTAGTTATTCCTAGGAAGATTTTTAGTTTTCATAGGAATCTTTATTAGTATTTGTCTTCTAGGAGTAAATATTTGAAAATTGTAAACGACTAAACCCACTAATTTTTGTAGTCACGTTGGCAGCAATTTAAAAATGATTTTACACATGTGTCCAATTAATATGGGTCAATATTCCAATAAAGATCGTGAGTGATCCTTCTTTTAGTAAAAGCTAGGAATATAATGAAGTTACTACTTTTTGATGAGGAAATAATGTAGGTCATATATACTTTACTTTTAAGAGGTCCAAATAAAACAATAAATGTCTTCGTTATAGTAAAAATAGATCAATAGTAATAACATAAGATCATAGAGTGAAAAGAATAGTTTTCAGATAAGAAGGATTTAATTTATTTTTGTACTATATATTATCACATGATAGGAGGGTCAACACTTTTAAAAAAATACATATTTTCTGTCAATTTTTTTTTTAAATTTTTTTTAGGAAACACTTGTAAATTTTGTTATGAATAATGGTCTGTAAGAATTTGTTACCAATTATTTTTCAAAATATTTTGCATACGTGTTTTTTAGAAAATTTTGTTAGAAATACTTGCGAATTTTATAGTTTTATAGAAAATAATTATCTATGAAAGAATTATATGTCAATTAAAATTCAGAGAATAAATAGCGAAAAAAAGTTTTTTTTTTTGCAAAATTTTATAACAAGTTTTTAGAAAAAATCCCATAAAATATTAAAAATTATAGTATGTAAATAGTTTTAAGTTTTCTTATAACACATTAAAAATGGATTAGCTAGAATTGTCAAAATGAAATCAATGTTACAAATTGATGTAAATATTGATACACTTTCCTTAAATGTAAACATTGTAAATCATGAATACTTTGTAAAGAAGACTTTCGATACAAGACACCCTTTCATCTAGGATTCTCCACCTATATTGTACTCCTGTGAGTCGGTCACCATTTATCAACTTTGATATTACTTCAAAGGAGAATCACAAAAAAGACACAATACCAAACAACTTTAACTCAAATAAGAGATTGATAGAACATTCAACTCAAAGGACAAATCTCATAGTTACACAATGTTTATAAGAAAAGTGAATATTATTCATTTTGTATCTTACACTATCAACTTAAAAATAATATGCATTCAATATTTTTAGTTTTAAGTCTCTCAATATTTGTTTTTGCCTATAAAAAATTATTTTTCTAACATGTATAACTACTACAAACGTCTTATGGAAGAATGAACATTTTATATTTGAAGAAATGATTTTTTAAATCTTTGTTATTCCAAAACACCATTCACTACAAGAAAATAGTAAATTAGAGTCAATCAAAAGTAGACTCTAAGAGTAAAAAATGGACTCTATAACGTCGACCAAGCGTCCCAATAGGCTATGGAGGAACTCTATAGAGTCGATCGAAAGTAGATGCTATAAAATTAGCCATAAGAGACTCTAAGTAAACATTATAGAGTCGACTTTATGTAGACGCTATAGAGTGGACCGTATGGAGATGCTATAGAGTCGGCCAATTGTAGACGTTATGGAGTCCGCCGTATGTAGACACTATAGAGTCCGCCTTATGTAGACGCTATAGCGTGGTTTTACTTGTCTCTAGATGCGACGCTATAGTGTGAGCATAGTCGTGTGAATTTTAAATTAGTTTTGATGTAGAGTGGGCCTAGCTGATGTTATGGCTGACGCAAGCTATAGAGTAGCAAACCAATTTGATGTATTTGCATGCTCTGTTTTGATATTAAACGTGATAAATAACATACATATATACATTAAATCATATTATTTCCAACTTCAACCAAAATTACTCTCAACTTCAAAAGTGATAATTTTGAGCATCAAATTATAACAATATTGTACTTGAAAATATAGCAATAAAGGAAGCAAATATTTGTCCAGAAAGTGATTGCGATTACATTGGTCAATAAGTCTATTATAATGTTCACTATCATACTACTACTAAAGTTCTACAATTCTAAATAATACATCCAACTTAAGTCCAAAATCAAAGTCAAGATGCAACGAAAACCTGTAAAAAGAATTGAAAGATCTATAAATATTTGAAGCTTAAAAATATTATATACCATATAATTGAACAAAAATATTTGATGAAGAGAGTATACCGAGAAATCATGTTCAAAGTATTGGTTGATCATCCAAGTCTTCATCATAATGATGATGCACTTGACTAGTACCGGTGGAACTGTTTGTAGACTGCTTTTCCAAGACCAAGGCTAATTGTTGCCGAATGAGCTTCATTTCTTCTTGTATCATGGCACAATATCTTTTTGTTTCAGCCAACTCTTGCTCAAGCCGTTCATTGTGACGTGCATGTTCATCCTCTGTACGGGATAAGGAAGGTTGAGTGAGGGATGTGACACCAGGTTGAATATTGGCTCCCAGGTCACCAGTGCCATAAACTCGACCTCGACTCTTCCCTCCAACAACTTCTTTCCAACATTGAAGCCTTGTTGATGTTGTGGATCCTACAAAACCATCTGATTCTATTTCTTCCACACGTTGACGATATGCTTCCTATCAATCACAATGTTTGAAAGTATTAGAAATGTAGCATTAAAATAAAAATAATATGATAATAAATTGAATAACATACATAGGTTTCACGTGCACGTGCATTTACCCAAGCACCATCCTTCTTCTTGTGAGTGACAAGAAATAACTTATCTGGATCCGCGGGACGACCATGTTTTCGCTCCTGACATAAGTTATAGAATTAGTAAAATAGGAGAAAAGATTACATAAAATCCATGTAAAGTAAGTAATTTTTTATGTATTATATAAAACTTACCAATCCCAATGCAATGTCTAGGTGGGATTTGCGACCTGTAGTGTGGAGTGCTCCACCTTTTGCTGAAGACATGCTAATTTGCCTTTTGTCCCCCAACCAGACAACATGGCATAAGTAGGAAAATCATTTATTGTCCACATCAAACATGCTCTCATTACAAAGTTTTCTCTTGTCGAAATATCATATGTCATGACACCTTCACTCCACAATTTTTGGAGGTCATCAATCAGAGGTTGCAAGTACACATCAATTTTTTTGGTTGGGTTCGTTGGACCTAGGGATGTCAACGGGGCGGGTAGGGTACGAGTAGTAGCTCCCCTGTACCCTACCCGTTGAATAAATATTTGTCTCGTACCCGTACTCATATCCGTCGGGCATCCATTGTGGGGGTATCCACCTATTTTTTTCATATCCACGGGTATTCACGGGTACTCGCGGGTATTTACAAAATTATTTAAAAAACAAATATTTAATCATAAATTCAAATAAAATAAAATAAAATACATCACTGTCATAAATTTTAAATAAAGTTCAAATAAACTCAAGTTGATACAAGTCCAAATAATTGTAGAAGCAAATATAAGATGACGTTTAACACAATGAAAATTCTTTAATTAGTGTTTTGATCAACAAACTCACTTCCTCCGATTGGTTCCTGAAAAATAAACAAAATAAGCAAATAATAAACCTCAATTGCCACATGCCAAGTATTCTTATTTTAATTCTATCATTTGACAACAAGCATATCATAAACGTTATTGTCTATATAAGGTTTGATGTATATGCCCAATTTCAAAAAAAAAAAGAGAAAAATGTCAAGGGGGGTGTAAGTTTAGCGGGTACGGGTATCCACGGGTACGAGTACTATGATACCCGTACCCGCCCCGTTAACATGAGGGTATCAAAAATACCCGTGCCCACGGGTAGCGGGTATCCATTTTTAATATTCGTTTTCTACCCGTTGTGGGTTTTATCCGCGGGTACGGATATTTTTGACATCCCTAGTTGGACCAGGTATGACACAAGTAAGAAAGATGAATGGTTTGGTCATACACATATTAGGTGGTAGGTTATAAGGAGTTACAAAAACTGGCCAACAAGAGTATGGCGATGTTGAAGCTTGGATGTAAGGAGTGAAGCCATCAGCACATAAACCAAGTCTTACATGTCGTGGGTCTACAGCAAAATCTGGATAGATCTCATCAAAGTGTTTCCATGATTTTCCATCAGATGGATGTCGTAACACACCATCATATCTTCTATTTTCATAATGCCATTTCATTTGTGATGTTGTTTCCACAGATGCATATAAACGTTGCAATTGTGGGATGATTGGCAAGTAGAACATTCTTTTAACTGGAACATTTTTATGTCTTCCCTTTTGACATTTATGAGGTAAATACCTTGGACGATGACAAAATTTGCATTCTTTTGGTAGTTGCAGGCCATGATAACACAATTGCTACTCTTACAAGGCTCATTAAATTTTTTGCTGAGAATCTGATTGTTTTCAAAAACATGAGAATAAGTACTGAAGACCTTGTACAATCTTCTTTCTTCTGTATTCAATGATTTTAAAATTTAACTTCCTAAATTTTCAGGAGGAACATAGGCAGATTGTGGTCAAAAGAAAAATAGGAACAAATCTCACCTAGGCACACTTGATTGGACACTTACATAGTTATAATTTGAATTGAATACTTTTTTCTCAAATCAATGAATTGAATGTCTCACTTGCATAGTTGACCAAAGCTAACATGATTCACGGAATTCAACATTCTTTTGGTAAAACTAGAGTTTGCTTTTACAGCAAAAAGTGAAACAAGACATGAAAAGACTAAGGTAACTGTTGATATAACACCATTTGCTGATATAACACCATTGCACACACAAATTTGTACGACCATAGGCTTAATTGTAAACTAGTTTCAACCAACCACCACCTGTTTTACCTACTGTTGAAGGTAACACTCACACGACTTGACAAAAATGCAACAAAGTTACATGACAGCTAATATACTAGGACAAGTTACATTACAAGAGATGGATTGAGCATACACTTCTTTCATAGACCATCAAAGTCTTACACAACTAGGTCAAGAAGCAGAGAAAGATTCAAAACAAATGTGACTTGCAAGGTGGAAAAAGGCACACCAGACCAATGATGGTGAATGGATAACAAAAGGGTTGCAAGAAAATTCTTGTCCTCTTCACCAACTTTGGCAAGAACAGAAAGCCATAAAAAACCAATTGGGCAATGCTACAATACCATTTTCTGCAGGCTAAACATATGCCTATGCTAGTACCTCCCAATCACGTTCGACTTCAATATTGAGATACATTAGGGTTTGACAATCAAAGAATCAGAGAGGTGTTTTGACCTTACCTAGTAACTCCCAGTCAAATTTGTGAAATCAACAACCAAGAGGGGATTCACTCAAGCTCCATGAACCTTGAAATTTGTTCGTTCACCAATCTTCATAAGAAATGGAGGTTCGACATGAATGGAGTTCGGAGGTGCACTGCAAAAGAAATGAGAAATGAAGCTGGAAAATAAATGTGGTATAGAAATGCAGTTGGAACAGCAACAAAGAAATGCACCTCGTTGTTCAAAGAAGTGAGGAATGCATCTTCTTGCTCGAAGAAGTGAGAAAAACAACTTCTTGCTCGAAGAAGTGAGAAATGAAACTTCTTCTCGAAATGTAGCTTCTTCTTCGAAGTATTACGTGTGAAGTGGGTTCGAGCTAGCTGAAAGGTCAGGACTCCAAATAAAAGGGAGAAACTTTAATATGCGCGAATCTTTTTAACTTCTCATTTTCCCTCTTTCTTAGACCTAACGTCGACAAAGAGTCAACAAAAGTGGACACTATTGCGTTCCAGACTTGCGCGACTCTATTACGTCCCATACTTGCGTGACTCTATTGCGTCGTCTTAACTGCGACGTAAAACTTAAATAATAATATAAAATGTTAATATATATTATCTGACTTCCACTTTGAATATTTTATATTTTTTTCTTGTGTAGCGTCGGCTTAGCGGGCGTAAGGCCGACGCTATTAGCATCATACTTGATGTAGACGTAATTTTTTTGCAGCTAATTTGAAACATTCTTATAGTGATTAATTTGGCCAAGTTAAATAATCTCTTGAATATTGATGAGTCATTATTTTCTTCCATTCCACTAGCCTTTATGTACCCATTAGACAGTTGATTAGTGCTTAATTGTTCATCATTAGAGTGTTTTTCATCTGTTGGGCTTTATTGGGCCACTGTTCCGAATTTGGACTAATTTCACATTATTTGGCCTAATTTTTGTTTTTAATTATTTTTAGGTATTTGGGTGAAGCAAATTTTGGAGCTTGGACATTAATATTTAGTTGAAGAGACTTTCCACATCATTGCCACATCATTTCCATGTCATTTCCACATCAGCAAAGTCAATGGGTCAACATTTGAGGCCCAGAGTGGGATTTTTGTAAATCTGAGTGGCAGAGTGGCAGCTGTGTAATTATGAGTGGCAAAGGTGATATGACCACGCAAATTAGGTCTGCATGGAGCAGGGAGCTGCCACTTCATCATCTACATTCTCTCCAACTCCATTTTTTTCGTGCTCCAAGCTTTCATGGATGTCTTCCCTTGCGGTTTTTCACATTTTTGGGTTATTTTTACCGTTTTTATGCACATTTGACAGCACCCATTGAGGGTTTTGCGTTTTGATTTCGTTTTCTACATTGGGCAGCTCGTTTTGTGTTTTCATTGAGTTGAAACAATACTCATTCATGGGGTTTTCGCATTTATATATGATAGCACCGTTTGGCATTCCATTTAAGCTTTGAAATCCCTATTTTTGCTCTTAAATTGCGTTTTCAGATTTGATAAGTTAGGGTTCTTGGTTCTGTTTTGTGATTGTAGTTTTGAAATGTTTAATTGTTCATTCTCTATGTCTAGCTAAGTTTTTCGTATTGGTTCCTTGAAGAAACTGATTTGAAACCATGAGGTTGATGTTTTGCAGTGCACTCCAATTCCTATTTTCTCTTCATCGTATTCAATTTCGTAGCTTTGAATGAAATGGAATTT
>Ga0214543_1010838_pt1 | contig 13187 bp, 5 predicted proteins | sample CNSS2metaG_FD_160094 | JGI IMG/M metagenome (GOLD analysis project Ga0214543, IMG submission 160094) | Root nodule microbial communities from cowpea collected in UCLA plant growth center, Los Angeles, California, USA - CNSS2 | ecosystem: Host-associated > Plants > Roots > Nodule | place: USA...
CTCAAACACTCAAACTCTCTAGCTCTCTCTTTTTTCCACTCAAACACTCAAGCTAACTGGCTCTTGATACCACTTTGTTAGCACTTTGTTAGACAACAACTCAAATGATCTTGTGAAAAAACTTTATCCACCTCTTGTTGTTATTATTTATTCATACAATACATAATATATTTATAGACCCACATTTCCTTACTATTGTACTTCCAACGGCTATAAACGGCTAACTCATTAACTACCTAGACTCCAACGGCTAGTCCATTAATCACTTACAACGGTTAGTTACCTATAGTGGTTAATACATTTAAGTTTATTAAAAAACCCAACATGACCAATGTTTGTATAACACAAATTCAAATTTCACAATTTACAAGAACAAATTATTAGCAGTTGATTAAGAATCATATTAAGATCAAACGACCCATGCTGGTTCAGGTCCACCTAATAATATCTCCAAGAGAACCGATCAAGAAACAAACACAGAAAGCCAAGTTGGACGCCTAGATGTTTTCCTTATCACAAAACCAAAAATTGAGTTAAAGAGAACGTTACGTTTTGGCAGCATTTTAGGATTCATAAATCATGTGAACCCTTTGGCATTGGTCTTCGCAACAAAAATCAGATTGATTTCAGTCCTATCCAGTCGAAGAAAACGAAACAACACCCGTATGAAGTTTAATATCAGTATTGGATTACATGATAATAAAATCGACCCACGAAAGAAAAAAGGGATTTTGGTCATTCGAAATTGAGAAATGTGCACATGATTGATTATGAAGAAGAATGAACCTGAACCTACACACCCACCATATCAACTCAGGATCTTTTGAAGAAGCAAAAGAGAATATTTATCACTCACCTTTGCGTCGGAGAGTTAACACCGTCGCCCATAGCAACCTCTCTCCGCAATTTTTTCCACGATCCAAATCCGGTCATAAACCAGGCCTTTTTCACCGCGTTTAACGTATTGCTTTTGATTAACTGATATTTAAACCGTGCTATTATAGAACCCGAAGAAGTGCGCCCGACCTATCAGACACCGGAAAAGGAAAACAATAGTTGAGCAACCGATCCGACCCGTATTAAATGAGTAAAACCAATTTAGTTCGAACGGGTTATATATAGGTTCAATTGATAATTTTAATCTGATTATATATGCTTTGTTTCTATTTCCGTACACATTCCAATACCTATCCTATATTTATTTTTGTTTTTGTTTAAATTATTAAAATATGCATAGTTTTAGATAATATAGGAAATATTCTTTATATGAAAAACGAAGTTCTATAATATATTATAATATAACTCCTACTTACATTGTTTGTTAGAAAAAAATATGTTTTATATGACTTCACAAAATTTAGAAATAAAATTATTTATAATTTAATTCAGAAATAAAACTTATTTTTTTATAAATAATTTAATATATTTAACTATATATTATATTTCTTATACACTAAATATTGTCATTTTTTCTTTTAGTACAATTATAAAAAATTGACTGCTATTAGCGTATAATTATGATTGAATTTTACGTTGGTTACCTTTTAGTTAAATGTTTGGCTAAATATTTTCACTCGAAAAAGATAAATGACATGCAATAATATCTTCATGTTATTTCATTTTGATCCCTTAAGTTAAGTTGAAGAAGTTTTTAATAAATATTCTATTGAAGTAAATTACGTGACACTCTAATAGTTTCTTCAACTTTAAATTTATTTTTTACTTAAGAAATGTTTTTTTTTAGATTCTTGTTTTTCTTTAGTACAACAAACACCAATGAAGGATAGTGAGTCTATACATCACATTTTTAAATAAATGGTTGGAGTTTCTTCCATTGAAACAAAATTGAGCGTGGGTTAGTTAGTAATGACGTGGGATAAAAGGGACCATATAAACCACATTTTTTTAAGGTATAAAACAAATAATGTTAGTTGATTTAATTGGTATGCTCTTAGACGTACTTGTACAACTAACTAGGCGACTTTTTTTTTTGTATTATTTTAAGTAAAACAATTTTTTAAATATAAAATATTATATTCTATTGATTTTGTAAGAGACCCCTTTCTTATAAATAAAAAATTATGGCATTTAAGAGTTTTTAGGATAAAATCTAAGTCTTGATATAAGCATCATGTCTATGACATTTATGCTTTTCTATATCTGACAATTTGAACATATATAAAACATGTATCGAATAAAGTCTAACTTAGCATAAAAGACACTTCGGTGAAAAAGATTAGATAAAGACTTTGAAGAGTACATAAAAGTGTTAAATACATAATTATATGAATTTAAGGAAGACTTGGAAGATTTTTTTTTTTGCATAGTTTCGGTAAAGATGTCAAAATAGATTTTTATTTGTGAGTTAGTCCGGCTCATCATAGATTTGAGTTGGGTGGGTTGAGAAAAAAATAATTTTTTGAAAGTGGATTGAATTGAACCCGACTCACTTAATCCATGAATTAAATAGGTTCAAGTCGGGGGTTAAAGGTGCGTTAACCTAGTTAACCCACTAATAATTTTTTACATTTTAAAATTTGTTGTTATAATTATTTACTAGTTCCAATTATATAAGTTTACAATTTCATATTTTTAAATGTTGCTAAATAAGATTTGAAGAGTTTGAATTTTTAATTAATTTGTTTGTCAAGTTATATATGTTGATAAGTGAGCAACCCACTAACACTTAGTAGATCGGGTCAGGTTGCAAAATTTATGACTCACTGTTAGTGAAAAACCAACACGGCAAGTCGGTCATACATAGCAAGTAATAAGTATTTTATCGTTCTCTCCCAAGGGGCTTGTGCAACGCATGACAACTCTCGCAATTCACGACTCAATTAGACACAAAGTTCACACAAACACAATGAAAACTCTTTTTGTATTTTATGAAACAGTTGGTGTGCAACAAGAAATTAACATAATGTATTTACAATTTGTCAAGATTAGACTTCAACCATTTAATTCTCATGCATTCTAAATTATCCCAATTCCATATTCATATTAAAATCAATTCACAAGAATACTCAAATCCTATTCCTAGAGCCTTTGAGCCTATGATCACTCATCAAGTTTCAATTCCTTGAATCATCAACAAGTGAAATCATGCATTAGTTTCAAGATCTAAGATTACTAATGAACCAAGTTCTATTCCTAAATACAAACATCCATTAGGTATTTAATTCAAATATAGATTCTAAAGATGTTTCCCAACACCTCAAGAATCACAAATCAAGCATGGGAACAATCCACATCAAGCATTAGGCATGGAAATCAAATATTAACATGAATTGGAAAAGCATATAAATTAACAACACAATTTTACACAAGAATTCAATGTTATACATCTAATCTCAACAAATAGAAATTGCTCTCCATGGTGGAGAACCTAGGGTTTTACAAAATTGAAGAATAGGGAAGAAATTAGAATCGTAAAGTAGAAACAATCCTTCTCCCAAGGTTTTTGAATACTGCTTCATGGTTCAATTGTGCCTCCCATTCGTATCTCTGCCTTCAATTTCGTAGCCCATCGTCCTCTCCAACTCAAAAGGGGTAAAACCTCAATGGATGAAGAAGGAGAACCAAGAAGGAGAACCAAGAAGGAGAAGGGAGAGTTTCCCAACACCCCTAATAGCCTCCAAGAGCCTCTCCTAAGCACCCAAGGTGTTTCTCTTCGTGCAAAATGAGGAATCTCCTAATACTCTCGTAGAAACATTATTAAATAACCATATTCGCGTATTGGGGTCGATATTCTCGCCCAGCGGCTTCATTCTCGCCCAGCGAGGCCTAAAATCGACGTTCTCGGACATGTAACTCGCTGGGCGAGCCATATTTTCGCTTAGCGATTCGAATACTGCAGTTCTGGTATGTCATTTTCGCCCAGCAAGCCACCAGCTCGCCCAGCGAGTGACCCTGGCGCCCAATGGTCTTTTTTTTGGCCTTCCAAGGTTGGTCCAAGGTAGTATATACATATAGATGAGTCCTTTCTCGATGTTTGCAGTGTTGGACTTGATCTCGGTGCCCCTCAACATGAATATTTGTGTAAAAGTCAATTTTTCATGTCCAATCATGCTTCTTTGAGTTTCAACTTGTTTTCTTACACCAGAATTGTTTTCTATTGTTTTATTTCACACACACATAATAGAGATTAGAAGTAAAAAAACATAAAACAACTAAAATAAAACAATGCAAAAATAACATAAACTAGAGGATTAAACAAGATAAAAATTATGTAAGAGTTGATTTTATTCACAAAACTTAACATCAATAAAAGTAGAAAACAACGTTATCACTCACAAAAAATGAGTCGGATTGAATTAACTTTTTTTTAGTTCAATCTGTATAAACTCATGTGAACCGAGTTAACTTATTTTTACACCTCTAATCTTTGGATAAAATGTGATTTTAAATTTTGTGATAGAAAAGATTTAAAAAATGTACACAAGTTAACTCACAAGATAAGAATAAAAACTATTAAAAATTGGAAAGAATCTGCACCATTTAACGAGAATCTAAAACCTGAAGTGCACTGTATAATTTTCCGTCCATCAATTTGAATAACAGAATAATTATATAAGAGAAAATGCTTTTCTGTAGGGTACAAATCAACTTTATTCATCTGTGATTTTACAAAAAATTTTCTTAAGTAAATATTTAATTATGTATAAAAATATTTAAAATTTATTGTATTAGGAAGATTATAATTATAAAATAAATACTCAATATAATAAGTAGTAACATATTTCATTTTTACTATAATAAAAAATATTCGTTTTAATAAACATGTATAATAATTATTAAAAATTAAAACTAAATATATATTCAATTATCTTAGTTATTAATTAACATTAAAACTGTGATATAAATTAACTATTTTTCATAGTAATATATATATATATATATATATATATATATATATATATATATATTTCTATCACAAACTTTTTACTTTTTATTTTTTAAATGAACGTGATCTATCATTAAAGTTTGTCATATGTGAAAACGTATTAACCAATTCTCCAACAACTTGATTAATATTTGTTGTCTTTTGAATTTATCATATGGACTTATTAACTCACGTGGTTGCTTTAAATAACACAACAAGAATGTTTTAGATATTAGCGATGACGCGTAACTACAACTTTCAACAAAAGTAAAATGAAATTTTCTATTCAAATGAAAATAATAATTAAAATGTATAAGTAATTTCTGTATGTAAGAAAGGTTAAATAATAATTCACTTTTTTTTAATCCATTTGCAAGATCTCAACTCGATGCCGAGCTATTCGACCTACTTACCTACTCCATTCACCTAAAAAATAGTCAATTTATGAGTACTTACATGCAAACGGAATCATAAAATAAAATGATAATGCTGATAATAAATAAAATAAAATAAAATGAAGGTGAACAATATACATTTGTCTGATATGGCCAATAATGGCACCACATTTAGTGCTCTTGTTAACGTATCCACTAAAGTTTCGAATATTAAAAAAAAAGTGGTGATGATATTTATATAGTTATTAAAAATATGACAATTTAAAATAATATTATTTTATTTATAACTTGAAATGTTAATATACATTATTATATTTTAAAATGGATTGTAAAATGAGTGTGGTTTTTTTGAAGGAACTTCTTCAAAAATATATACTTTTAAACAGAAGTAAAAAAATAAATAAAGACTTATCCAACTATATGAATAAGTTATTTTGGAGAAAATATTTCTTAATAATCCAAAATTACATTTTAAACTTATTTATAAACTAGATTTAACTTATCAAAAATAGTTATTTAATTCCCTTGAATTTGTAAATGAAAATGGTGTAAAATACAATGAACTTGCCCCTTGGTTGGAGTTCATATTCGCTCACACAGCTAACAACCTTTGATTTGGCCTTCTGCCTTTCACGTTAGTTATGATAATATTTGTTTTCTAAGTTTGATACCAGCATATACACCATTGTATCTAAACATAAATAAACTATTTAAATTCAACTTGTTAACTATAATAAATTGTGCTTTCTTTACTTAAATTCTACTTGTTAAACATAGTCAATTGGGTTTGTTGAATTCGGCATGTTAAAATATACTTAATTGTGGGAGATTCTGCGTTCAATGGCAGAATATGTATGACTCTCTAAACATAAATTAATTAAACTCCACTTGTTTAACACTTTAAATTGTGCTTGTTTTCTTAAGTATTTAGATTCTACTTGTTAAATGGTCAATTATGTATCTGAATCAAATAATTGTTAGTTGTTATGATCGTGGAGGTTACCAACTTTATTTTTCTTTACTATTTTCATATTGGTTTGAGTTGGTGAAGGTTTGAAGGGTTGACTTTTAATTTTTTGTTTTTAAATCTGTTCTGGGTAATGTGTTTCACCTGGTTTTACGTTTACATTGTATTAAAATAATGCAATTTGCAATTCTCAAACATTCTACGAGAGCATACGATTTCTAAGAATGACTAAGATATTTATTTTTAAGAAATCAAAGTAATGATTTGTCGAAAATGCAAATCTTTTGTGATAACTAAAATCTATGTTTACAAATGTGCATGATGATAAAACTATTTTTTAAGAAACAAAAACTCTATTTTAATTACAAAATTATGCAAAAGTTAAACCAGACAAGATAACTCTCGTATCATCCGAGGTTAACGGTAACATTAATTTTTTTTTTATTATTAACAAATAGTCATCATGATGTTAATATCATGTTATGGAAGTGGAAGAGTTAAATTCACAACTTCTCTTAAACTTCTCTTATCCTTCTAACTTTACATATTAGTAGTAGGAGAGTTGAACATATAATCTCTCACACCTTCATTTCTAATTTTATCATATCATCTAATTAAAAATATTTTTAAAAATACGTGTTTCTAGAAATATGTACTTAGTTGAAAATTTTTAAAATGTTTAGAATTCAATACACCATCCAATGTTTTCAAATTTATCATATTCTCAAAACTTAATTAAACTTGACAATAATAATTTTTTTTAATAAACCTTTCATTTTAATTCTGAAAACATCATTAAAAATGTTGTAAGCACGCCCAAAAGTTGATTAAAAACTAAGAACAATGCCGTCTCTATGAAAGTAAAAAATCATCACAACACATGAACTTGATTTGACATTTTCCGCATCCACGTCCATATGCTTTTGATGATAACGTTGCTTCCAACAACTCCATCAAAACATACTTCTCCCCAACCTCATATATTTTCGAAATTTACAAGCAACAAACGACCCTTTCGACCTTTGATTATGATATTTTATTCGATCATATCTCCACGTGATCTGAATAGTTTATTCCAGTTAGGTAAAAACTCAGTATCCTTTGCATGCCTGTCACAAACACAGCTTCTATAAAACGTTCCCACACCCCAACATGTTCTCCATTCTTCTCTGAATTCATCACCAACATTCACAGAGGGAATAAGGTTTCGTTCTAGTTTCTGGAACAATGGGTTCAGAATCCTTAACCGTTTGCGTTACAGGGGCTTCTGGTTTCATCGGATCATGGCTTGTCATGAGACTCATCCAGCGTGGCTATACCGTTCGAGCCACTGTTCTTGACCCAGGTTCGTTTTCTTCCATCAACTTGGTTTCGTCTCACTCTCTGAATTCATCTTTTTCATCTTCCAACATCAATATCACAGGCCAAAATAGGTCTTTTTGTTTACCCTTTTGAATTTCTGGTTTCATTCTACTCTCAAGTATCCAAAAGGTAGTTCAAATATGTCAACTTGATTATATATATGTGACAAATTGTAATGATGTTTATGTCAACTAAAGTTCTTAGTGGTGTAAGAAGTTGACAGAAAAGTTAATTTGATCTATGGAGACACCTCAGATGATTAAAAAAATAATCTTTTAAAAGTTGTTGGGACCATACTGAAATAAGAAATTATGCAGAGAACAAATTGAAGCTAAAGACAAGGTGGGTAGACACTTAGAAAAATTTATAAGAGAAGAAAATTTAAAAAATGAAATAATTTCTTTCTGGAAATTGAACTTAGTTTTTGAATAAATATTTATAAAATGTCTCCAGTTAGTTGTTTTGACTTAAAAAAATATTTTAGCGGCTTAAAGATATTTTTATATCCTTAAAAAAATATTATTTTTCATTTGACATACAGTAATAATTTTTTTCCTTAACTTTTTCTTTCTGTATTTTTGTTTACTTTGTATCAAGTTATTGTCATTGCATTAAGTGAATTGACATGATGACATATATGTTATGATAAAATATATGGAAATGAAAAGATAAGTTTTAAATTATTACAGAGATCACTTAAAACTTTTCAGGAACCAAATAAAGACTAAATTTTAAAAAAACAAATTAATACAACTAAACATAAAATTCATAAATTTTCAAATGCTAAAGATATATTATAGTCTATTTTTTTTAAAAGCTTTATTTGCAAGTTATTTGCAACTTTTAAACAGAAATAATTTTTCATAAATTATTTATAAAGTAAAAACTCTTGCAAACTAATATTTTAAAATTTTTATGTTAAATTTGTAGTAAATATTAGAGGTCAAACATGTGAGAGAAATGTTTTTTACATAATGAATACATGTCTTATGTCTACTTATTAAAGGTAAGGCAGAAAAAAAAAATTGTGACCATTATTAAGCATAAAATACCATTCAAAACTTCTTCACCGAAGAACTTAAAAATGTTTATAGTGATAACTCTATTGTACATGTGTACCCTGCAGATAACATGAAGGAGGTGAAGCACTTGCTGGACATACCAGGTGCAAAGAGCAAGCTTTCACTATGGAAGGCTAACCTTGCAGAAGAGGGAAGCTTTGATGAAGCCATTAAAGGTTGCATTGGAGTTTTCCACTTGGCCACCCCCATTGACTTCGAGTCCAAAGATCCTGAGGTACACTCATCAGTTTATCATTTTCGAATTTAGATTCTCTGTCGAGTTTTCTTTCTTTCTTACTGTATCTTCAAAATACACTGACATAGACCGTCTTCAAAATACACTTATATACACTGACTTTTATGTATAGTGTAACTCACCATTTCTACATCTTAATTAGAAATTTAGAATAACTTTTTATGATTTGCAAATGAAGATAACAATGAGTTTTGGAGTGCAGAATGAAGTGATAAAGCCTGCAATAAGGGGAGTGATAGACATAATGAAAGCATGCTTGAAGGCAAAAAGTGTGAGAAGGCTAGTATTCACATCCTCAGCCATAACCACACACATTACTAATCACCAAAAGTCTTTGTATGATGAGACTTGTTGGAGTGATGTTGAGTTATGCAGAAGAGCAAAGATGACCGGTTGGGTTAGTACTTTTTCACACCTTCACTTTTTCTCTTTCACTATGCAATTTTCATATTCTAAATCACCAAGTTTCAATTAGTTTTTTCATATCTTCTTACTTTTCAGAGGCTTAGTTAATACATAATAAACAAAGGCACAATGATATGATATTATAATTCATATTTTTTTACTCTCATCTTTATTCTCTAACGTAATTTAATGCGAGTCATTATTAATATATTATTATTCTTTTTTCAGAAAGTCATTATTAATATATTATTATTATTTTTTTCAGAAAAATTAATAATTCACACCGAGTCATATAAAAAATAAAGGATGAGAGGGAAAAAAATAGAGTGAAAGTATATTTTTTCTAAACAAAGATACAAATCAATATATACATAAAATATAAATTTTTATGTGGTATGAAAAAATAATTTTTTTTTTAACTTGGTTTGAATGTAGATGTATTTCGTATCGAAAACTCTGGCAGAGCAAGAAGCATGGAAATTTGCAAAAGAGAAAGGATTGGACTTCATCACTATCCTTCCAAGTCTTGTTGTTGGCCCCTTTCTGCTCCCATCAATGCCATCTAGCCTAATCACTGCACTTTCCCCTATCACAAGTAAATTTACAAAATTCTCAAACACATGTTTATTTATTTATTTATTGAAGAATTAATTATATATTTTATTTTTTATCAGCTTTTTCCTTACTTATAAGATATAATAAATCTAAATTTATGAACTAATCGAACAGTTTTTTATATGCAGGAAAAGAGGAGCATTATTCGATCATAAGACAAGCTCAATTCGTGCACGTAGAAGATATTTGTCTTGCTCACATATTTCTATTCGAAGAGCCAAAAGCTGAAGGAAGATACATATGCAATGCATGTGACGTTACTATTCATGATATTGCAAAATTAATTAACAAAAAATACCCAGAGTACAAGGTTCCCACTAAGTAAGTCTCTCACCAAATTTAAATATCATATTTCTATTATAATAAGGTTTTCATATAGATGATATGTTCTGTTTATTTTCTATGTTCAAAATATTCAATACTCACTTATTTGGCTAATTGCACTCATCGGATTTTTAGGTTTGAGAAGATTCCAGATGAACTGGAGCCGGTGAGATTATCTTCCAAGAAAATTAGAAACTTGGGATTCCAATTCAAATACAGCTTCGAAGATATGTATACTCATGCAATTGATGCATGCAAAGAAAAAGGGTTTCTTCCTAAAACTGCTGAAATTCCAGTGAATTGGCATGGTCAATAATAATAATAATAATAAATTAAATAAATAAATAAATAAAATAGATTTTCATATTTATTGGATTTAGAAAATATAAATAACAATTAAATTTTGATAATTTTTTTACGATCTAAGTTCACATCTTTTAAGTGATTTTCTATTTTCTCAGATTGTAGTAAAAGTTATCGAAACTTTAGTTGTTGTTGTATCATTTTCCTTCTTCAAATGATTTTTCAGTTGTGAATCGGTAGTCAGACTTGTAAGATTAAGTTATCTTTATAAATATTATGGCAGGAATCTTCTCTTGTTTATTCCTCACATAAGATTTTACTTTTTCTTACCTATATGCAATTATCTGAGGCTATTATAAAATTATAAGTGATCATTTAATGCCGTGATATAACCTCAAACATTTATAAAATAGTAACCGTTCAGAGAATATGTACATCCCAAAACTACTAGTCTAGTATTGTGGTTTCTACAACTAAAAAGACATTAAAAATTTGTAACAAGCTATTTTTAAGTTTTAAACTATTTATTTTATCAAAGGAAAGTAACTTAGAATTTCATAATTTTGATTTTCCTAGCTATATTTTATATTAAGAAAGGTTTAACCTAGATTATATTTAGTATTTTATTCGGATTGATAGTAAGATAATAATAACACGATACGTGATAAATTAGGTATTGGTCGTCTCAGTTCATAAGTCGAGTTAAACTTTTGGATATATTGAAACAAGTTTCTCAATCGAGAATAGAGCATAGGCTTAAGAAGGATAATAAAACAAGTTGAGTGTGAGTTTGACAATTATATTTTGATTCAAAGTAAAAATTCATTCATATTATAACATGTATGAAACTTTTGCCTGACCCATTTCCATAAAAAGAGCGCATATATATATATATATATATATATATATATATATATATATTTTGACAAATCTTGACCAATATTGTTGGAAAATCAAAAATAATATGTCCAAAATTTATATACATTTAATTATTGTCACTAATACAATAAAAATGAATACATAATTTAGTATAATGATAACTGAAAAAGAAATAAGACTAAAAATGAATATCTCGAAGAGTTGACTTTGTTCTATTTTCATCTTTATGGATAACTTCATTTTTATCACTTTTAAAAAATGAATATATTTTTTTATTCTTCATCAATGTACCTATTTAAAAGAACCTAAAAAATAATTTATCATAATCTAATAAAAAATTGAGAGACGTAAATATCAAAAGAAAATTTGATGATAATTAAACCACACTTAAAATCCAGAAATAAAAACACATAGTACAATACTTTTTCTTCTATATTCATAAAATAAAAAATTAATATACAAGAAACTCATTGAATAAATTATTAAACTAATATTCCACTATCAAGTGAGACAAGAGAGAATTATTTTCTTTATTTCTTTGAGAATGGAAGACAACAGCTGAGATATGAGAGCAAAAATAATAAGTATTTTTCTCTTTAGAAACAAAAGAAAATAGGTGAGAATGGGAGATGAGAACAATTTGTGAGAAACTCAAGTCATATAATGGAATCGAAATTAATATCCGGTTATAAAAAAACAGACAATACAATATTTTTTCATCTGTGTTAATAAAATAAAAAATTAATATACAAGAAACACATTAAATAAATTATTAAACTAATATTTCACTATCAAGTGAGACAAAATTAATATACAAGAAGCTCATGAAATAAATTATTAAATTTAATATTTTACTATAAGCGAGACAAAAATAATGTACAAGAAACTCATTAAATAAATTATTAAACTAATATTTCACTATCAAGTGAGACAGGAGAGAATTACCTTCTTTATTTCTTCGAGAATGAAAGACAACAACTGAGATACTGAGATATGAGAGCAAAAACAATAGATCTTTTTCTCTTCAGAAACAAAAGAAAATAGGTGAGAATGAGATATGAGAACAATTTGTGAGAAACTCAAGTCATATAATGAAACCACAATTAAAATCTGGTTATAAAAAAATACACAGTACAATATTTTTTCTTCTATGTTCACAAAATAAAAAATTAATATAAAAGAGACTTATTAAATAAATTATTAAACTAATATTTTACTATCAAGTGAGACAAACGAATTATCTTCTTATTTTCTTCCTCGAGAATGGAAAAGAACGAGGAGAAACAAGAGCAAAAAAAGAAAATTTTTCTCTTGAGGAACAAAAAGAAACACATGATGATAAGATATGAGAACAATTTGTAAGAAACTCAAGCCATAATGAAAAAAAAAAATAAAAATAATCTTGATAAATCTTTTTATTCTTTATTCTTTATTATGTTTGATTTTATATTTTATTATTTATTAACATTAAATATTATTTATAAAAGAAATAAACTATTTGATTTAATAATCATTAATTTTTAATATATTATCTAATATCTATAATATAAAAAAATTCAAAATACCTAAAATATGAAAAAAAAAATTCAAAATTTTTTGGATCCTGTTACCACAAACATCCACCACTATATACATGTAATCATACTTTATATATATATATATATATATATATATATATATATATATATAATATTTATAAAAAATAAAAATAATAAAAAATAAAAAATAATATAAA
>Ga0214543_1010845_pt1 | contig 13177 bp, 9 predicted proteins | sample CNSS2metaG_FD_160094 | JGI IMG/M metagenome (GOLD analysis project Ga0214543, IMG submission 160094) | Root nodule microbial communities from cowpea collected in UCLA plant growth center, Los Angeles, California, USA - CNSS2 | ecosystem: Host-associated > Plants > Roots > Nodule | place: USA...
AAAAATATATATATATATATATATATATATATATATATATATATATATATATATATATATATATATATATATATATATATATTGAGGGACTTCAAAATTAAATACAAGCATAAATGAATTTGTTTACCTGAGGTAATATCCCACCCAATAAAGATGCACATAAAGCTGTGAAAGCCCCAGCGTTTATAACATACCTGTAAACCATAATTTCCAAAAGTGTGACACTCGAAATCAAAATGATGCAATTATAAATTTTAAAATAGTTACTATATTTTTTTCTAAAACGGGTTAAATCGAGTCAATTAGATCAAGATTTCAAAATATCTCTTTTATTAAAAATTATAACTTTTAAGTATCAATTTAATTAAAAAATAAAATAATATTTATAAAAATTAATTTAAGACTTCAACTAAGACAGTAAATCAAATCATAAAAGTTAATTCATAATAAGTTGATTCAAACTAATTTAAAAAATGAAAAGAAAAACATAACACAATTTATTCATAATACAAGTATAAAAGTATAAAAGTGACTCTTGAATCAAGTCTTGAACCATCCATATTAAATATATAACTTAATTCCTATAAGGGTGGATTAATTTGAGTTGGATTGAGATTAATCTAATAGTAAATGAGATTCAACCTAATTTAATTAAATTGAATTGAATCGGGTTTTAGGGTAACCGATTCAAAAAACACTCCTATATTCTATTTTTGAGGAGTACTTTTATTAGCATATGTGCTAGTTCAACAAAAAAAAATAAAAGAAAATCATATAATTATTTTGAGTTGCTTAAACTTGAAGTACTTACGCTGCCCATTGCATTCCATTGTCCGCAAATGCTGATGATATTGGTGTGTCAGCATCGATGGCATAATAAGGCACCAAACCTACTATAACAATGGATACCAACATGTACAATCCACAACATAGAAACAAAGAAGCACCAATACCAAGTGGCAAATCTCTTTGAGGATTTTTCACCTGTTCATAACTAAACATTATTAAAGATGTAATAGCAAATAAAATAACAATCATGCATTAATAACATTAAACATTTAGATGCATTTTTTTGTATTGTTTTCTTTACAAAAAAAAAGATTTTAACATAATATTTAGAGTAACTTCAAGAAGTGAAAGAGACTAAGTTTATTAATCAAGTAGCAGTACTACTTTGGAAATCATTTTAGAAGGGAAATATATTTGTACATTGTTTGAGATTATGAAGATATTAATTACTATTTTGAATAATAAACAATTTGTACTGTTATAGGTAAAAGAAAGAATTTTGGCATGTGTAAAAGAAATGTTGATTTAGAGAAGTTAAGGTATAGATAAAAAAAATCACATAGGTTGAAACAAGTCTACTTTTGAAAGTTTTGCTCAAAATATTTAGAATTTTGATAATAATAAATAATATTATATTTTAGATGTTTAATTAAATTACTTAAAATGTATAAATTAACCATGTTCAAGCATTTGAACAATGAAAAAAAAAAAGACTAAATGAACATACTACTTAGACGAAGTCTTTGTAAAGAATGATAGACACTTTTTATCCAAAAGAGTGAAGAAAGTCTTACTAAGAACCATAAAACATCAAATGCAAAATATTTATTTTCATTTTTTTATTACTAATATACAAACTCATTTTATCAAACATTTGGGACACTCTTTTATGACTATCATTCATTTCAAAAATAAGTGTTCAATGATATTTTTTATTATTGAAGTCTACACGACATTGCTTACATAACTCAATCGTAAATCAATCTTAAACAATAAACAAAGTAATCTCAAACATTATTCTTAAATTTAACATTATTATTGAAATGTGCGATGAAACCATCTAAACAATTAGTTAAATGTTTATATAGAGGAAAATAATAATAAAAACAATCAAACTTGAGATGGAGTACGACCTAACTAAAATATCATTCAAACAAATCGATCAATATTTATGCATTGAAAATGTTCTTAGTAAAATTTCTTATGTTTTATACATATTCAGAACATTGGTCTATCCGTGACACAGATTTCAGCAACATTCATCTCATACGTTTTAACATAAGACAACGTTTGGTTGAAATTTACTTTTTTAGAATTATGATTCTTGAAATAATAAATTTTAAGAATGACTGTACCTTCTATGGGTGAAAAGTATTCCATGAATTATTCATAATATAACCTTTTTAGAAATAAAAATAATAATGCGTTATATTTATTAAAATATGTAACTTATTACCATATTAAACTATTTAAAAAAAAGCTAAAATAAATTCAGGGAAATTTTTATTTTTGCTTTCCACTTTTGATAGCTTCTTCCTGCACGTCCATAATGTCAAACTGCACCCCATACATTTAAAAATTTTCACTTTTACCCTCTAGTTTAGATTTTCATTTTTAGTTCAAAATGCATATTCTACAAAATATACACTCTGAAATGCAAATGTTCTAGAATATAAAATAAAAAATACATTCTAAATTATAAGATATGAAATATAAATTTCGTATTTAAGAATGTACAATTCACAATGCATTCTGGAATACTATCTGGATTTCAGATTGTACATTCTGGAAAACAAATTTAATATTTTGAATCGTAATTTTTTATTTTAGATTGCACATTCTGAAAAATTGAATAAAAAATGCATTTCATATTGTATTATTCAAAATACAAAATTTGTATTTAAAAATACATTTTACCAAGAACGAAAACAAAAACCAATAATTTCCATTGGCCCGACAGAACAATGGGTGCCTAAGGCAGCTCCTAAAAGTGGTAAGGTGTTCCCACAGTGAATTTGAAACAAAAATATTGAAGTGAAGAAGATAGAGACAAATAGGCATTTCATTACTCCATGGGATATGCGAAACTGCTCTCCAATTTTTCATGTTTTTTCTTTGGTAAGAAACTCGACTTAAAACCCACTTTCAAAAACTCTTATTTTAGGAAATGTTAGTTTTTTGAAAGAAAACTAAAAACCAAAATAACTAACCCACTTTTCCAACTCCATTAAAAGCATAACTAACCTCCTTTTCCAACCCCATTAAAATCATTTTATATCAAACACTTTCTTAGTTTTACAATGAAAGAACTAAACTATACCTCTTCAGCGGTGCTGGCCACTGCATCGAAACCTATATATGCGAAAAACACTGTTGCAGAACCAGCTAGCATTCCATCTACCCCAAAGGGAAAGTACCTATTACATCAACACCAATTTATTCAACACTCATTCAGTAACTGGAATAAAGGGAAATGAAAAACATGGTTCTATTTATTTATAGTATACCCTGTGGGAAGCTCATATCCAACCCATCCAGATTTGAACCCTAAGTAACCTCCAGCAATAATCACAAAAATCAATGCTAATATGTTCACCGTTGTCACTACACTTTGCACCACTGTGCTCTGCATACATCAACCATTCATTTATTCAATTTAAAAGAAAAGTTATGGTAAGTAAGAAAAGAAATATGTTTTACATATTATCATTCAGCTACACTCCTAAACTATTGGAGATCTTTTAGGTGGAAATATACCTCTTTGATCCCAGCACAAAGAAGTCCAGTTATAATGAATACTACAATTGCTGAACATGGGTCAACAACAATATTAGTCCCAGGAATGCTATGCCATGACAGAAAGCTTGGCAAATTTTCCATTCCTCCAATAAGTGCAGCCTAATCAGAGAAATACCCACTTTGTATCAACAATTGCATCACATGATTCATACACCATTACAAAGAAAACATCAACAGAAAACACTAATTTAAACTAATCTCTCGGAACAAAAACCTTATTCATGTGCACTCGGTCACTCAAAAACATAACTTGTAGCATAGTTTTTTCCTTTTTTCTTAAAAAAGGTTAAAAAGGAAACACATGGTACAATCAGCACCCTCTTAAAGAAACAAAAACTGAACAGAAAGGATGAAACAACACCATACCAAATTGGGTGTTATGCCACGAGCAACTGCAGCTCCACCAATTGTGTATTCCAGTATCAAGGCCCAACCAATCAACCAAGCAACTCTTCAAAACAAAGTAATCAATCATTCTCTATCAATCAAAATATACTAAACCCTCAATCGGCAATCCTTTTACTTTTTACTCTTAGTCAAATAAGAGAACCTCAAACTATCAAGTTCTGTGTATAGAAGAACACATGTAAAAAGAGTTTAGACAATCTCAATTCTAACTAGAATGCTCCATGTTCAATATTAAAAACAGAACAAGAACACAAACTTGTCCTACCCTATTCATATGAAAACATCCTTATGTTTCCTTTCTTGTTTATAACTCAAATTGTATCCCTCTTATTCTAGATTAAACGATTGAGGTTTCACTGGACAGTATCCAAACCCTCTTGAGTACCTCAGAAAAACAGTATTATCATAAGCCAGCCCATTATCATAATTTAGAACTAAAGTCACTTTTTAATATTCAATATGTCTAGGAGATGTTTGAATTGAATAAGCTTTTTCAAAAACATTTTTAGGAGAAAAGCACTAATAAGGGTGACTCATATACCCTTCTCCAACACATATGTATGAGTAGTGATATGCACTTCCAGCAGAAGGACAACGGCTAGCCAACTCTGCATAGCAAAGAGCAGAAAGCGCAGCAGCAAAACCAGCCACCAGAAAAGAGAGTGGTAAAGCAGGTCCAGAGTGTTCTCGAGCCACAGTTCCAACCAGCACATAAACACCAGCACCAATTGTTGCACCAACACCTGAGTCAAACCACCAAAGAAATTAAAATATTGCAAAAACAGTTTATGGCCAAATTAAATAACAATAGCATATTAGTTCAGTTCGTCTGTATTTAAAGATTAAAATATTGAAGAAAACAAAACAGTTCATTTATACTCTCTTTTTTTGTGCAAAAAGCACTCAGCCAGAATTAAAAAAGAAAACACTAAAATTCTGGGTTTGTGAAGTTGAAACTTCAAGCTTGAAACTAAGACATGAGCGGATCCACAACCCCAAGTTATAAAAAACTGTTAGAAAGTCTGATTTGAGCTGCAACTTTAAGGTTTTTGGGCATCTGCCATCCCCAACAAAACCAATTTCTCAGAATATGAAAGATCGTCAATTTAAAACCTTGTCACAATCATACCCAGATGAAAAACGTGATTGAAAATAAAATAAAACACCAGAAAGAACGAGAAGGGAAGAAAAAGTTGAACTACCAATTGCCATGAGATGTGGCACGGTTAACTCCCTGGCAAGTTGACCGTGGGAATTGCTCTCAACTGCAGAATCCACCCTTTTCCTCCTGGTTAGAAAACTCCATGGATTCTTTCCTCCGTTTCCACCACCCCCTTTTGAATCAGCCCAAATCCCCATCAAAACTTTTCTTTTCTTTACCTTATTTTTTTGGTTCAACAAGCCACACAACGATGTTTAGTATAGCAAAGAAAGATTCTTTCAGTTGAAAAATGAGTTTATTCGGGATTTTGGTTCAACAGTTTGGTTATGGTGGTTGAGTTGAGTGAGAGAAAGAGAGAAAAAGAGAAAATTCGATTCTCCTTTTTCCTTACTGTGGTTACATGGATGAGTTGTTCTAAGTGGTAATCAGGGACGGTTGCTTATGGTTGAAAGCTTCTTAGTTTTCTTTCTCTGCAAATTGTTGGTGTGATGATTTTATTAATTGCTTGTTTGAGAATTGCAAGCATCATATGTTCCTCAGCTACCATGTTCGAACTGTTATCGTCTTATTTAAGATTACAATTTGACCTTTTTTTTTATATGGCTTTTATATTTTTCCATTTATGCATTTTTCAATAATGCATGAAAAACACATTTAATAAACAGTAAACAAAAGTGATGCAATGCAAGAAGTTTTTGCTCAACATAGCTAACATTTTCTAAGGAGCATAATATCTAACATAAATTTTATAGAAAACAAAAACTTAGATGTTTTTCGGCAAATATACATTTTTCTAAGAAAACGTGTTAAAATAGACTCTGTCAACATTATTTCGTGAAAGCTGAGTACCTAACATGAAATAGAGGTTCCCACGTTGAGTTGAATTTCTTTTAGATATGTTTAATTTTTTAAACTGAAAATAAGAGGAGAAGGAAAAATGCAAAAAAAAGGACATAATTATAATTGAAATAAATAATTAAAAATATTGAATTGGTTTTAGTTTAGTTTGGGAGAAGAGAAAAAAATTATAGAAAAAGTTGGGTATTAATTTGGGTTTTGGAATTTAACTTAGAACAAAATTAATAATTTATTATTATAATAATGGTTTGTATAAAAATTTAATGAAAGGTGTACTACACCTAGGCGGCCTAACCTGACTACAACCATGAGATCCGCCTACATAGTCCCTCAAGGACGCAAACGATCATCATGTATGTCGAACAATCAATAGTAAGCAGCCTAAGCCGCTAACTTAAGAAAATCGAACGACCCCCAACAACCCAAGCACAACCACCCTTTTACCGATTTCATCGCCAATACCCCTCTCCCTGTCCAGTGGGAACCTTTCACGCTGGACCGTTACACCTCAAAGTATACATAACACACGTCGCCCTTTACACTTCTCACGATGCCGTTTTCTGCAAAGCCTTTCCAACCACCCTTAAAGGCCCCGCCCTCGAATGGTTTACCACTCTACCCCCATACTCCATCGACTGTTTCGACACCCTCTCCCACATGTTCACTACTCACTTCGTCGGCAGCCGCCCACATCAAACCACAACCCTCTCTCTCCTCGGCGTCAGACAGGAACAAGACGAGACGCTGCAAACTTTCATTGACCGCTTCAGCAAGGCCGCCCTCCGCACACCACACCTTAACCAAGAGATGATACTGCAATGTATGGCGCTCACCCTCAAACCCGGCCCCTTCGCCAACAACGTCTACCTACACCCACCCGCATCCATGCTCGAACTGAAGCTCCACGCTACAGACTACATCTGCATGGAAGAGATGCAAACCCTCCATACAAAGTTCTACAACGACTACACACCCTTCGCTGCCACCCCCCCAAACCCCCTTCACAGCCCGACCCTAGACCTAGAGAACCTCGACAACCTCACTTCACCAGATATGCACCCCTGAGCGTCCCTATATCCCGCTTTCTCGATGAAGCTCTACAAGCCGACCTCATCCCACCACCTTGCAAAACATCCAATCCTCCCAACGCTGACATGACCAAATACTGCCGCTATCACCGTAACAATGGCCATACTACAGACGAATGTAAAGCACTCCAAGATAAGATAGAAGAATTGGTTCGTGTTGGCCATTTCCGCTGCTTCATCCGCAGAGACGACCACCCACATCCTTCACGATCTGATCACCGATATCCTTCTCGGGACTTTCGCCGCGACAGACGTCCTCACCAATCCACTAGCCATGACCCCCAACCTGCCCGCACGGATGCTGCCCCAACCGATCCCCCACTACGCGACACCATTAACACTATCTCTGGCGGCTTCGCTAGTGGAGGCTCCACCTCCTCGGCCAAAAAGAAACATCTTCGCCACCTCCAGTCTATCAACCACATAACCCATTCCCACCACAGACTCTACATGCCTCCCATCACCTTCACGGATGATGACTTCCATGGTGTTGATCACCAGCAAGATGACCCCCTGGTCATCACGGTCGAACTGGAAAACTATGCAGTCAAGAAAGTTCTTATTGACTAAGGCAGTTTAGTCGACATACTATATTAGACGACATACCAAAAACTACAGCTTCCAACCACTGTCATGGTTCCCTACGATGAATCCATATACGGCTTCTCCGGGGAGAAGGTCTCCACTCGCGGCTACATCAACCTCTACACCGTCTTTCGTGATAGCAATCAAACCAAAACAATCCCCATTCGTTTTCTTGTTGTAGACGCGCCCACGTCATACAATGTACTCCTCGGCCGACTGTCCCTCAATACTTTAGGCGCAATCGTATCTACACCTCATCTGGCCATGAAATTTCCCTCCCCATCCGGCGACATCCTCACCATCCACGGCGACCAACGGCTCGCGCGAGAATGCTACATGGCCAGCCTACGTCCACAACTACCCATCCTTCAAACAAACCATATTGAACATCCACCCGGCTCTGGCATAGCCTTATCTGGAGATGATTTGGACCCTAGAGTAGGTCATGATGCACGCCTCGAGCATGTTGATGAAACCATACCATTGGAACTCCCTAATGGACGCACCCTCAAGTTGGGCACCGGTCTTCAACACGACCAACGTGAAATGCTTACACCCACTCTCATCAGCAACACCGACCTCTTTTCCTGGTCTGTCGCTGACTTACCCGGTGTTGACCCTCACGTCGCGGTCCACAAACTCTCTGTTTACAAAGAAGCTAGATATGTCTCTCAGAAAAAATGGAAGCTTGGTGAAGAACGTCGACTAGTAGTAAAGATCGAAGCCAACAAGTTACTCAACGCAGGATTCATCGAAGAAGCCCACTACACCACCTGGCTCCCCAATGTAGTTCTGGTAAAAAAAGCTAACGGTAAATGGCGAATGCGTGTTGATTATAGAGATCTCAACAAGGCCTGCCCTAGGGACGCCTACCCCTTACCCAATATTGACTGGCTAGTTGACGGTGCCGCTGGCAACACGGTCCTCAGTTTCTTAGATACTTATTCCAGATACAATCAGATCCCAATGGCCATAACTGATATGAACAAGACCGCCTTCATCACAGACGATGCCAACTATTGTTATAAAGTTATGTCGTTCGGCCTAAAAAACGTAGGAGCAACTTATCAACGGTTGATGGATAAAGTCTTCACCATATAATGGGCAAATGTGTCGAAGTATACGTTGACAACATGGTTGTCAAATCCTCGAGTCATCACTAGCACACTCAAGATTTATCCTAGTGTTTTTCACGTTACGACAATACAACCTCCGCCTCAACCCCAAAACATGCGTCTTCGGTGTCGATCGTGGTAAATTCCTTGGCTTCATGCTGACACAACGCGGCATAGAAGCAAACCCCGAAAAATGCAATGGCATCATTGAGATGCAAAGCCCCAACAATGTCAAAGAGGTACAACACCTCATCGACCGTCTAACCGCCATATCCCGCTTCCTACCCAAGTTAGCCGAGCAAACCCAGTCCATCATTCAACTACTCAAAAAATCTGTGAGGTTCTCTTGGAACGACGAATGTGAGCGAGTTTTCAAAAACCTCAAAAATACTTTAACATCACCACCTATCCTCCATAAGCCGAACGATCATCAACCCCTCCTTGTCTACATCACCGCCACGGATTACACCGTAAGCGCCACACTAGTTCAAGTTGTCAAGGGCACTCAACACCCTGTATACTTCGTCAGTCGTACCTTACAGGATCCAAAAACCAAATACCAAATGGTGGAGAAACTGACCCTATCCTAGTAGATGCAGCGCGATGCCTACGTCCCTATTTCCAAAACCACAACATCATCGTCAAAACTGATTACCCCATCTAGAAGATACTCCAAAAGCCCGACCTTGTCGGTCGCATGTCGTCCTGGGCCGTAGAATTATCCGAGTTCAACATCCGCTATGAACCTCACGACCCCATCAAAGCTCAATGCCTCCTCGATTTCGTCAACGACCTCCAACACCCCCCGAAGAAGACCAATGGACACTTTATGTTGATGGTTCTTCGAATCCGAAGGGGGCAGGTGTCGGTATTGTACTTGAAGGCCCCAACAACATCCTCATCGAAAAATCCCTCCATTTTGCCTTCAAGACCTCCAACAATCCAGTCGAATATGAAGCCATCCTCGCCGGCTTATCCCTCGCCCGTGAAGTCAGCGTCAAAATACTCACGTGCAAAATTGATTCTAAACTCACAGTGGGCCATTTAAACGACGTATTCTAGATTAAAGACCCTACTGTCCTGCAATATTATCACCTAGTCTGAAATGTCATTCAATCTGCCTTTGAACGCGTATGCATCCAACACATCCCCATAACTGAGAATGTTAGGGCCGACATATTATCTAAACTAGCCAACACTAAGCTAAAAAGTCGACATAAATCCCTTTTACAACAAACACTATCCGCACCATTCACAACAAACACATGCCTTAACCTAACCCAGAACCAAACCGACAATTGGACAACTCCCTATATCTAGTATCTCCGAACTAGTAACCCCCAACTTGATGCTAACAAGAGTTGGCTGGCTAAAGCCGCCAGGTACACAATAATAAGAGATGACTTATACAAGCGGGGATACAGCCAACCACTCCTCAAATGTGTCACAGTCGAACAAGCCCAATACATAATAAAAGAATTGCACGAAGGCATATGTGGATATCACTTCGACGCATGAACGATGACCACCAGAATCCTTCGCGCCAGCTACTTTTGGCCAACCATGGAGGCAGACTGCCACACCTTTGTCAAAAAGTGCATACCTTGCTAGAAGCATGACAACCTCATCCATCAAAAGCAGGAACAGCTCCACTCCATACTCTACCCATGGCCCTTCGCAAAATGGGGAATGGACATCCTCAGCCCCTTTTCCCCAGGCAAAGGCCAAGTAAAATTCCTTATAGTAGCCATCAACTACTTCACCAAATGGATAGAAGCCAAACCACTAGCCACCATTACAGCCCAACAAGTCCAGCAGTTCGTCTGGAAAGATATCATATGCCGATATGGCGTCCCACACATGATCATAACCGACAATGACCGACAATTCGTAGACAAAGAACTTGCTAAGTTCTACACCGACCTTGACATTAAACATGTAACCAGCTCTGTCGAACATCTGCAAACCATTGAGCAGGCCGAAGCAGCCAACAAAGTCATACTAGTAGAGTTGCGCAAACGCTTGGATAGCGCCAAAGGCCGATGACCAGAAGAATTAATGGAAATACTATGGGCCTACATATGTACCCCCCAATCAGAAATAAACGAATCCCTTTTTCAGCCTAGTATATGGTGTAGAGGCTATGATACCGATAGAAATTGGCGAACCATCTCTACGCCGAAAACTATACGACCCATAACAAAACCACCAAAACATGTACACCCACCTCGACCTCCTATTTGAATTAAGAGACAAAGGTCAAATACTCAACTTAGCAGCTAAACAGAGGGCAGTCAGAAAATATAACGCGATCTTATGCCCGTGATCATTCGCCAGAGGAGACCTAGTTTGGAGAATGGCCAGCAGCGCGAGAAAGAATGATGGCAAATTCTCTATCAATTAGGATGACCCGTACCAAATACGCGAGGATGCCGGGGGTGGCGCTTACAAGCTTGAAAAGTTAACAGGCGAAGAAATACCAAACACATGGAACGTGTCCCGTCTCAAATATTACTTCAGTTAGAATACATACTGTACCGAATACTTGTAACCCTGGGTGTACTCTCTTTCCTCACCTGGCATTTTTCCCTAAGGAGGGTTTTGGCCAAGGAGTTTTTAACGAGACAACCCAAAAATTATGAATAAAGCAAAGGGTTCTTGATTACACACTCACTTCTTCATCCATCCTTTACATTGTTATTAAGTTCCCCACCCTTACCATAAGTAAGCGGCTTGGGTCGAACACCCTTAACTTAATTTGAAATCGTTTAAGTTCCCCACCTTTACCACAAGTAAGCGACCTGAGTCGAACACCCTTAACTTAATTTGAAATCGTTTAAGTTCCCCACGCTTACCAAGAGTAAGCAACCTGGGTCGAACACTCTCAACTTAATTTTAAATCGTTTAAGTTCCCCACCCTTACCACAAGTAAGCGGCCTGGGTCGAACACCCTTAACTTAATTTGAAATCGTTTAAGTTCCCCACCCTTACCACAAGGAAGCGGCCTGGGTCGAACACCCTCAACTTAATTTTAAATCGTTTAAGTTCCCTACCCTTACCACAAGTAAGCGGTCTGGGTCGAACACCCTTAACTTAATTTCAAATCATTTAAGTTCCCCACCCTTACCACAAGTAAGCAGCCTGGGTTGAACACCTTTAACTTAATTTGAAATCGTTAAGTTCCCCACCCTTACCACAAGTAAGCGGCCTAGGTCGAACACCCTAAACTTAATTTGAAGTCATTTAAGTTCCTCACCCTTACCACAAGTAAGCGGCCTGGGTCAAACACCCTTAACTTAATTTCAAATCATTTAAGTTCCCCACCCTTACCATAAGTAAGCGACTTGGGTTGAACACCCTTATATTACAACTATTACAACAATCGCACTCCAAAACCTTAAATTACTTCCCAAATTAAAATGGACTATAACCAAATACGGCCTACATCAAATGACATTCACGGTAAAATTATTCCACACGCTCCTATAACACATCCTATCGGCATCACACAACAACAAACATACCAAGAATATACATCACATTAACGGTAAAGTAGATAGTGTACAGATTAACGGAAAAGTAGACAATGTATGAATTAATACAAACTCATAATCAAAAGCAAATTGAAAGTATTCAAACATCAATCCTAAGTCGCCCCCTATTCGACATCTTTCGCATCCACAACATCGTCAGGATTTGCATCCCGTTTCTCCGCCTCCGCCATCTTCCTCGCATCCTCTTCGGGACTAGATTCCACCTCATCCTCTTCGGGACTAGATTCCACCTCATCCACGAGCATACCATCAACCACGTCCTTGTTGACATCAAATCTAATATCAGCAACATCAACATTCTTGTAAAAGAAGGTCGCTTACCTATAGGATAACACAACTCTTCAAATCGTCCAACTTTTCAAATTGTCCAACTCTACCTCTAGGTCGTCATGCTTCTCTTTCAACTCATTGTCATCGGCCTCAGATCTGCAATTTGGCCCTTCAACTTCTCTTCCGAGTCTAGGCAGCGTACTCTCTGAGTTGCTAGTCTCTTCCTTTCCTCTTGCCATTCCTCCTTTTCCTTCGCCCAAGCTTACTTCTCCTCGGCGTGCTTATTAACCTACCCTTGCAACTCTTTGAGTTTTTTCGGTTCCCTTCCTTCAACTCCCTTTGATATAAGGACCCCACCCGTGATGAAGGATTATCTTGTTCCTTTTTTAAATTATTGAATATGGTGTGAGTTGATTAAGAAAGTGATGAGTTCAAATTTTTGCCCTCATTTAATATTTAAATTTGGGGATTTAATTGATTTTTCTGTGCTTAAAGATTGATTTAATTAGGATTTGTGATTATTGGATTTATTGAGTAAGTTTGGTAAAA
>Ga0214543_1010850_pt1 | contig 13170 bp, 3 predicted proteins | sample CNSS2metaG_FD_160094 | JGI IMG/M metagenome (GOLD analysis project Ga0214543, IMG submission 160094) | Root nodule microbial communities from cowpea collected in UCLA plant growth center, Los Angeles, California, USA - CNSS2 | ecosystem: Host-associated > Plants > Roots > Nodule | place: USA...
CTGTAGGAGGCTATGGGTAGTAGGCTGAGGATGAGTTCTGCTTATCATCCTCAAACGGATGGCCAGTCAGAGAGGGTGATTCAGTCCTTAGAGGACTTGTTGAGAACATGTATCTTGGACCACCTTGGCAGTTGGGATGAGGTGTTACCGCTGGTGGAGTTCACCTACAACAATAGTTACCACCCGAGTATAGGGATGGCGCCTTATGAAGCTTTGTATGGGAGGAGGTGTAGGACTCCCTTATGTTGGTACCAGGATGGCGAGTCGGTTTTGGTAGGACCTGAGTTGTTGCAACAAACCATAGAGAAGGTGCAGTTAGTGAGGGATAGGTTGCAAGCATCTAAGAGTCGGCAGAAAGCATATGCAGACCGGAGGAGGAGGCCCCTAGAGTTTGAGGCTAGGGAGCATGTGTTCTTGAGGGTGACCTGAACCACTAGTGTGGGGAAGGTTATCCGCTCAAGGAAGTTATCTCCTAAGTTCTTGGGTCCATATCAGATCTTGAGGAGGATAGGGCCCGTGGCTTACGAGATTGCATTGCCACCCCAATTGGCTAATCTACACCCAGTCCTCCATGTCTCAAAACTACAGAAGTATGTTTTTGACCCATCACATGTGTTGGAGGCGGAGGATGTGCAAGTCAGGGAGGATCTCCGGGTAGTGGTATAGCCCGTGGCCATAGAGGATCGCCAAGTGAAGGAGCGCAAGGGAAGAGCCACTAGTCTTGTGAAGGTCACCTTGGACTGGAGGACATGTGACTCTACCTTGGAGCTAGAGGAAGATATGAGGAGTTCCTATCCACATCTTTTCTGGTAAGTCTAATTTTTCGAGGACGAAAATTTTTGTTGTTGGGGAGATATTGTAAACCCTTTTTTGTGTCCCAAAAAGGGTTGGGCATGGCCTTTTCGTATGCCCAAGACCAGCCCAACTGTAGGACCCCAATACCCCTTTCAACTCACTTAGTATGCTCTTGTCTCCTTTTTCAGAAAACAATTTCCTCTCCTCTCTTATCTTCCGCTAGGAGCTCTGCTAGGGCATGATCTTCATCCACCTTCGAGCTAACAAAACCCATCTAGTACCTTCTGGTAAGTTGAACTTTAGAGTTCTTTGGTTTATTCCCTCCTCATTTCGCTGTTTGAGCATGTTGGTTGGGTAGGGTTCCAAGTATTTACCTCGTTTTGTCATGGTTTTCACTTTTCAGCTCACTACTCGAGTTCCTGGAGCTGTAGTACCCCTTAGTTAAGATCTGTTTGCTTTTGGTGCTTAAAACAGAGGTAAGGGAAGCTAGGTTTTGAGTCATTAAGAGCTATTTTTGCATGTCTTTGGTCTGTACCATGATTTTATGCTTGATTGATGTTTTGGATAGTATGAACTGGCTTGTTTGAGTTTTGGTATGTTGCTATTGAGTTTGAGTTCCTGTTGCATGCGCGTAACAGTGGCGAGTACTATTATTCTCGCCCAAGTGAGCTCGTCTCGCCTAGGCGAGAATGGTTGAGACTCGCCCAGGTTTTGTTCGAGCAGCTCGCCCAAGCGGAGGGCTCTTGTTTTGAGCGACACGCTGTCTTGCTCAGGCGAGAGTGACTCGCCCAAGCGAGTTCTCAAAGAAAACTTGGTGTCCTCTGCTCGAGTTCTCGTCCAGGCTAGGGATTTTGATTTTGGGGGAAGAGTGATCTCGCTCAGGAGAGGGAGTGTCACCAGGGCGAGAGCTAGTAGAGTGCCCCTGTTGCAGATCTCACCCAAGCGACTTTGCCTAGCTTAAGCGAAGGCATTTAGCCTAAGCGAGAAAGGGGTCAGGTTTGGGTCTATTTCCTTTTGCTATCTGTGGGTTGGCTGTATGACTTGAAAATGCATGAATTCCTGAAATATATATGCCCTTGAATTGGTATGTTTGGTATGAGTGATGGTATAGAATTGTACATGATGGTTGGGTGAAATGAGAGTTGAATGTATGAGATGAAAGTGGTGGTTGTGGTATGAGAGACATGAAAATTGTGTGTGATAGGCGTAATTCCATGAGTCTCGTAGGGAGACTTCATGGTGGCGTGTAGTGTATATATTAAGATATGGATTCAAGTAAGGATTGCATCCCGAAACTCTAAAGTGTTAGTGAGTCTCATGTAGAGCAAACTGACCCAAGTGGTGAGAGTGGCAGGAGGCCTTAGTCTTTGGCAGGATAATGGCCTTAGATACTTGAAGGTTAACCTTGTGCGTGGTAGGGTGAAACCCATTGGCAATGGCTCTGCAGAGCAGTAGCGGCCACCACGAGTGCAAGCGTCCAGTGAATCTGATCTTAGTATATGTATCCGGATAATTTAGTCATAGTGTCCTATGTGTTTGCTATAATTTGATTCTTTGTGCCTACTGTGCTGCATGATTGAACTGTTTAATAACTTGTCTGCTATACCCTAATAAAATTTATATTGCACTAGCTTACCCTTGCATTTCTGTTTATGTTCCTGTTATGTTTTCTCTTTTGCAATGATCACCCTTGGTGGGAGCAGATGGAGGAAATTCTGGGAGTAGGCCTGGTGGGAGCAGTAGCGCAGCTTAGGGGATCTGTTTGTGTGCCTCTCATGAGCGTTCTATGGCCCTAGTGCCTTTGAAACTCCTAGCTCTAGGAGCCTTTATTTTGCATAACTGTGAACCTTGTTGTTTTTGTTTTGGCTATGGCATGGTTGTATGCCTAGAACCCCTTTCAAGTACTCTTAGGGATGATTGTAAAAGTGAATTCCCTGTCTATGGTTTTTCATCAGTTTGCTTTGCTCTTTATTATTATGATCATGTGATATATTATTAAGTAGATTATTCTATTTAAATGGGATGTCACTTCCGCAATTTATTTTTCAGCTTAATTATGAAAATGATGTAAAAATATATCTTTTTAAATAATTATTACAAAAATAATTAATAACAAAAATTTGAAAATTGTTATAGAATAAGGTTTAAAAAGTAATTTTTAATTATAAATTTTTTTATTACATTATCTTTTAACTATTTTTTTAATAAAATATGTTACTTTCATTTATACATTTTCATATTTTTTCTACGATAAATCAAACTTATATAATGATAATTGTTAAATATTTTTAAAATAAACTGCAATTTCGTAATCTTGTTTTTTAATGTTTTAAATATAATTTATAATATATCACATCCATCAAATCACTCACAATCGTTAACAAACTTTACTCTAAATCTACTCACTTTCACCATTAATCCCCTTAAAGTGAACAAGATAAGCTTCACACTCTAATCCACTTGAATTCATCCTATCTCTCTACCTCCAATCAACGATGAGGGAGAAAGAGGGTAGAAAGAGGGAAATTCCTCTATTTTTCAATCATGTTTGTTCTGCAATGATTTGAGGGTGATATCAAAATTAAAATTACGTACGCACTTTATTTTTTAGCATAATTATGAAAACGATATAAAAATAACGAAAATTTGAATATTGTTACAAAATAATGTTTAAAAAATAATTTTTAATTATAATTTTTTTATTATATTATCTTTTAAATATTTTTTTATTAAAATATGTTGTTTTCATTTATATATTTTCATATTTTTTTTTACGATAAATCAAACTTATATAATAATAATCTTTAATTATTTATAAAATAAAGTACAATTTGGTAACCTTGTTTTTCTTTGATTTAAATATAATTTTTAATCTATCACATCCATCAAATCACTCACAAACTTTAACAAACTTACTCCTAATCCACCCACTTTCACCTTTAATCCACTTAAAGTGAACAACACAAACATCACACTGTAATCCACTTGATGTCATCCTCTCCCATTCCATCCGATCAACCTTGAGGGTGAGAGTGGGGAAGGAAGAGGGGAATTATTCTATTTTTAAATCATCTCTGTTTTGTCTTGATTTGAGGGTGATATCAAGATTATAATTATTTCCGCAATTTATTATTTAGTTTAATTATGAAAAAGATGTAAAAATATGACTTTTCAAATTACTTTTACAAAAGTAATTAATAACGAAAATTTGAAAATTGTTATGAGATAAGGATTAAAAAGTAATTTTCAATTATGAAACTTTTTATTACATTATCTTTTAAATCTTTTTTTATTAAAATATGTTACTTTCATTTATACATTTTGATATTTTTTCTACGATAAATTAAACTTATATAATGATAATTTTTAATTATTTTTGAAATAAAGTACAATTTGGTAATCTTGTTTTTTTATGATTTAAATATAATTTTTAATCTATCACATCCATCAAATCACTCACAAATTTTAACAAACATTACTTTAAATCCACCCGCTTTCACCTTTAATCCACTTAAAGTGAACAACACGAACTTCACACTCTAATCCACTTGATGTCATCCTCTCCCTTTCCATCCGATCAACCTTGAGGAAGAGAGTGGGGAAGCAAGAGGGAAATTCTTCTATTTTTAAATCATCTCTATTATGTCTTGGTTTGAGGGTGATAGCAATATTACAATTATGTCGGCAATTTATTTTTTGTCAACTTAATTATGTAAATGATGTAAAAATATGACTTTTCAAATTAGTTTTACAAAAATAATTATTAACGAAAATTTGAAATTTGTTATAAAATAAGGTTTAAAAAGTAATTTTTAATTATAAATTTTTTTATTACATTATCTTTTAAATATTTTTTAAATAAAATATGTTACTTTCATTTATACATTTTCATATTTTTTTCTACGATAAATCAAACTTATATAATGATAAATTTTAATTATTTTTAAAATAAAGTATGATTTGGTAATCTTATTTTTTTATGATTTAAATATAATTTTTAATCTATCACATCCATCAAATCACTCACAAACTTCAACAAACTTTACTCTAAATCCACCTATTTTCACCTTTAATCCACTGAAAGTGAACAACACAAACTTCACACTTTAATCCACTTGATGTCATCCTCTCCCTTTCCATCCGATCAAACTTGAGGGAGAGAGAGGGGATGCAAGGGAAATTATTCTATTTTTAAATCATCTTTGTTATGTCTTTGTTTGAGGGTGATCTCAATATTACAATTATGCCCTCAATTTATTTTTCAGCTTAATTATTAAAATGATGTAAAAATGCCTTTTCAATTATTTTTACCAAAATAATTAATAACAAAAATTTGAAAATTGTTATAAAATAAGGTTTGAAAAGTAATTTTTAATTATAAAATTTTTTATTGCATTATCTTTTAAATATTTTTTTTATTAAAATATGTTACTTTCATTTATACATTTTCATATTTTTTCTACAATAAACCAAACTTATATAATGATATTTTTTAATTATTTTTAAAATAAACTACTATTTGGAAATCTTGTTTTTTTATGATTTAAATATAATTTTTAATCTATCATATCCATCAAATCACTCACGAATTTTAACAAACTTTACTCTTAATCCAGCCACTTTCACCCTTAATCCACTTAAAGTGAACAACACAAACTTCACATTGTAATGCACTTGATGTCATCCTCTTCCTCTCTATTCAATCAACATGGAGGGAGAGAGGGGAAGGCAGAGGGAAATTCTTTTATTTTTAAATCATCTTTGTTATGTCATGGTTTGAGGGTGATATCAAGACTACAATTATGTCCTCAATTTATTTTTCAGCTTAATTATTAAAATGATGTAAAAATATGCCTTTTTCAATTATTTTTAATAAAATAATTAATAACGACAATTTGAAAATTGTTATAAAATAAGGTTTAAAAAGTAATTTTTTATTAGAATTTTTTTATTACATTATCTTTTAAATTGTTTTTTATTAAAATATGTTACTTTCATTTATACATTTTCATATTTTTTTCTACGATAATTCAAACTTATATAATGATAAGTTTTAATTAATTTTAAAATAAAGTATAATTTGGTAATCTTGTTTTTTTATAATTTAAATATAGATTTTAGTCTATCACATCCATCAAATCACTCGCAAACTTCAACAAACTTTACTTTAAATCCACTCACTTTCAGCTTTAATCCCTTAAAGTGAACAAAGAAGCTTCATCCTATCCCTCTCCCTCCAATCAACGATGAGGGAGAGAGAGGGAAGGAAGAGGGAAATTCCTCTATTTTTTAATCATGTTTGTTATGCAATGGTTTGAGGGTGATATCAAGATTACAATTATGTACACAATTTATAAACCACATTTGTAAAAAAAGTGTGGTCTTTCATAATTTTTAAGCCACATTGTAAAAAGTGTGGTCTTTGTTCATTTTTAAGCCACATATGTAAAAAAATGTGGTCATTGATATTATTTTAAACCACATTAGTAAAAAAGTGTGGTCTTTGATAATTTTTAAGCCACATTTATAAAGAAGTGTGGTCATTGATATTTTTTTAAACCATATTTGTAAAATTGTTACCTTTTATGTATTTAGGTAACATTTTTTTTATGTATTGGTAAGTTTAGTGTTGTCTAAAGCAAAAAATGGTGTAGTGACATCCATCAAATCACTCACAAACTTTAACAAACTTTACTCTAAATCCACCCACATTCACCTTTAATTCATTTAAAGTTAACAACACAAACTTCACACTCTAATCCACTTGATGTCATCCTCTCCTTTTCCATCCGATCAACCGTGAGGGGGAGAGAGGGGAAGGAAGAGGGAAACTCTTCTATTTTTAAATCACTGTTATGTCTTGGTTTGAGGGTGATATCAATATTACAATTATGTCCGCAATTTATTTTTTGTCAACTTAATTATTAAAATAATGTAAAAATATGACTTTTCAAATTACTTTTACAAAAATAATTAATAAAGAAAATTTGAAAATTGTTATAAAATGACGTTTAAAAAGTAATTTTTAATTATAAATTTTTTTATTAAATTATCTTTTAAATATTTTTTATTAAAATATGTTACTTTCATTTATTATTCTCATATTTTTTCTACGATAAATCAAACTTATATAATGATAATTTTTAATTATTTTTAAAATAAAGTATAATTGGGTAATCTTGTTTTTTTATGATTTAAATATAATTTTTAATCTATCACATCCATCAAATCACTCACAAACTTCAACAAACTTTACTCTAATTCTACCAACTTTCACCTTTAATCAGCTTAAAGTGAACAACACAAACTTCACACTGTAATCCACTTGATGTCATCCTCTCCCTCTCTATTCAATCAACCTTGAGGGGGAGAGGGGGAAGGGAGAGGGAAATTCTCTTATTTTCAAATCATCTCTGTTATGTCTTGGTTTGAGGGTGATATCAAGATTATAATTATGTCCGCAATTTATTTTTCAGCTTAATTATTAAAATATGTAAGAATATGACTCTTTCAAGTATTTTTACAAAAATAATTAATAACGAAAATTTTAAAATTGTTATAAAATAAGGTTTAAAAAGTAATTTTTTATTATAAATTCTTTTATTACATTATCTTTTAAATATTTTTTTATTAAAATATGTTACTTTCATTTATACATTTTCACATTTTTTTTCTATGATAAATCAAACTTATATAATGATATTTTTTAATTATCTTTAAAATAAAGTACAATTTGGTAATCTTGTTTTTTTATGATTTAAATGTAATTTCTAATCTATCACATCCATCAACTCACTCACAAAGTTTAACAAACTTTACTCTTAATCCACCCACTTTCACCTTTAATCCACTTAAATTGAACAACACAAACATCACACTATAATCCAGTTGATCTCATCTTGTTCCTCTCCATTCAATCAACCTTGAGGGAGAGAGGTGAAGGAGAAGGGTAATTCTTTTATTTTTAAATCATCTCTGTTATGTGTTGGTTTGATGGTGATATCAAGATTATAATTATGTCCTCAATTTATTTTTCAGCTTAATTATTAAAATGATGTAAAATTATGACTTTGTAAATTATTTTTTGAAAAATAATTAATTACAAAAATTTCAAAATTGTTATAAAGTAAGGTTTAAAAGTTAATTTTTAATTATAAAATCTTTTATTTCATTATCTTTTAAATATTTTTTTATTAAAATATGTTACTTTCATTTATACATTTTCGTATTTTTTTTCTACGATAAACCAAACTTATATAATGATAATTTTTAATTATTTTTAAAATAAAGTATAATTTGGTAATTTTGTTTTTTTATGATTTAAATATAATTTTTAATCTATCACATCCATCAAATCACTCGCAAACTTCATCAAACTATACTTTAAATCCACTCACCTTCACATTTAATCCCCTTAAAGTGAACAAGACAAGCTTCACACTCTAATCCACTTGAATTCATCTTATCCCTCTCCCTCCACTAAATGATGAGAGGGAGAGAGTGAAGGAAGAGGGAAATTCCTCTATTTTTCAATCATGTATGTTATGCAATGGTTTGAGGGTGATATCAAGATTACAATTATGTACGCAATTTATTTTTTAGCATAATTATGAAAACGATATTAAAATAACAAAAATTAGAAACTTGTTATAGAATAATGTTTAAAAAGTATATTTTAATTAATTTTTTTTATTATATTATCTTTTAAATATTTTTTTATTAAAATATATCAAACTTATATAATGATATATTAATTATTTTAAAAATAAAGTACAATTTGGTAATCTTGTTTTTTTATGATTTAAATATAATTTCTAATTTATCACATCCATCAAGTCACTCACAAATTTTAACAAACTTTACTCTTAATCCACCCACTTCCACCTTTAATACACTTAAATTGAACAACACAAACAACACACTGTAATCCACTTGATCTCATCCTGTTCCTCTCCATTCAATCAACCTTGAGGGAGAGAGAGGTGAAGGAAGAGGGTAATTCTTTTATTTTTAAATCATCTCTGTCATATCTTGGTTTGAGGGTGATATCAAGATTACAATTATGTCCTCAATTTATTTTTCAGCTTAATTATTAAAATGATGTAAAATTATGACTTTTTAAATTTTTTTTAGAAAAATAATTAATTACGAAAATTTCAAAATTGTTATAAAGTAAGGTTTAAAAAGTAATTTATCATTATAACATTTTTTATTTCATTATCTTTTAAATATTTTTTTATTAAAATATGTTACTTTCATTTATACATTTTCATATTTTTTTTCTACGATAAATCAAACCTATATAATGATAATTTTTAATTATTTTTAAAATAAAGTATAATTTGGTAATTTTGTTTTTTTATGATTTAAATATAATTTTTAATCTATCACATCCATGAAATCACTCGCAAACTTGATCAAACTTTACTTTAAATCCACTCACCTTCACCTTTAATCCCCTTAAAGTGAACAAGACAAGCTTCACACTCTAATCCACTTGAATTCATCATATCCCTCTCCCCCACTAAATGATGAGGGGGAGAGAGGGAAGGAAGAAGAAAATTCCTTTATTTTTCAATCATGTATGTTATGCAATGGTTTGAGGGTGATATCAAGATTATAATTATGTACGCAATTTATTTTATAGCATAATTATGAAAACGATATAAAAATAACATAAATTAGAAAGTTTTTATAGAATAATGTTTAAAAAGTATATTTTAATTATAAATATTTTTATTACATTATCTTTTAAATATTTTTTTATTAAAATATGTTACTTTCATTTATACATTTTCATATTTTTTCTACAATAAGTCAAACTTATATAATGATAATTTTTAATTATTTTTAAAATAAAGTACAATTTGGTAATCTTGTTTTTTTATGATTTAAATATAATTTCTAATATATCACATTCATCAACTAACTCACAAATTTTAACAAACTTTACTCTTAATCCACCCACTTTCACCTTTAATCCACTTAAATTGAAAAACACAAATATCACACTGTAAGCCACTCCATCTCATCCTGTTCCTCTCGATTCAATCAACCTTGAGGGAGAGAGAGTGGGGAAGGAAGAGGGAAATTCTTTTATTTTCAAATCATCTATGTTATGTCTTGGTTTGAGGGTGATATCAAAATTACAATGATGTCCTCAATTTATTTTTCAGCTTAATTATTAAAATGATGTAAAAATATGACTTTTTAAATTATTTTTAGAAAAATAATTAATAACGAAAATTTGAAAATTGTTATAACTTAAGGTTTAAAAATTAATTTTTAATTATAAATTTTTTTATTACATTATCTTTTAAATATTTTTTTATTAAAATATGTTACTTTCATTTATACCTTTTCATATTTTTTCTACGATAAATCAAACTTGTATAATGATGATAATTTTTAATTATTTTTAAAATAAAGTATAATTTGGTAATTTTGTTTTTTTATGATTTAAATATAATTTTTAATCTATCACATCCATCAAATCACTCGCAAACTTCATCAAACTTTACTTTAAATCCACTCACCTTCACCTTTAATCCCCTTAAAGTGAACAAGACAAGCTTCACGCTCTAATCCACTTGAATTCATCGGATCCCTCTCCCTCCACTAAATGATGAGGGGGAGAGAGAGGGAAGGAAGAGGGAAATTCCTCTATTTTTCAATCATGTATGTTATGCATTGGTTTGAGGGTGATATCAAGATTATAATTATGTATGCAGTTTATTTTTTAGCATAATTATGAAAACGATATAAAAATAACAAAAATTAGAAAATTTTTATAGAATAATGTTTAAAAAGTATATTTTAATTATAAATTTTTTTATTACATTATCTTTTAAATATTTTTTATTTAAAATATGTTACTTTCATTTATATATTTTCATATTTTTTCTAGGATAAATCAAACTTATATAATAACAATTTTTAATCTATCATATCCATCAAATCACTCGCAAACTTCAACAAACTTTACTTTAAATCTGCTCACTATCTCCTTTATTCCCCTTAAAGTGAACAAGGCAAGCTTCACACCCTAATCCACTTGAATTCATCCTATCCCTCTCTCTTTAATCAACGATAAGGGAAAGAGAGGGAAGAAAGAGGGAAATTCCTCCATTTTTCAATCATCTCTGTTATGCAATGGTTTGAGCGTGATATCAAGATTATAATTTTGTATGCAATTTATTTTTGAGCATAATTATGAAAATGATATAAAAATAACAAAAAATTGAAAAGTGTTCTAAAATAATGTTTAAAAAAGTAATTTTTAATTATAAATTTTTTTATTACATTATCTTTTAAATATTTTTTTTATTAAAATATGTTACTTTCATTTATACATTTTCATATTTTTCCTACGATAAATCAAACTTATATAATAATTATTTTTAATTATTTTTAAAATAAAGTACAAGTTGGTAATCTTGTTTTTCTTTGATTTGAATATAATTTTTAATCTCTCACATCGATCAAATCACTCACAAACTTTAACAAAGTATACTCTTAATCCACCCACTTTCACCTTTAATCCACTTAAAGTGAACAACACGAACTTCACAATGTAATCCACTTGATCTCATCCTATTCCTCTCCATTCAATCAACCTTGTGGGGGAGAGAGGGGAAGGAAGAAGATAATTCTTTTATTTTTAAATCATTTCTGTTATGTCTTGGTTTGAGGGTGATATCAAGATTACAATTATGTCCTCAATTTATTTTTCAGCTTAATTATTAAAATAATGTAAAATTGTGACTTTTTAAATTATTTTTAGAAAAATAATTAATAACAAAAATTTGAAAATTGTTATAAATCAAGGTTTAAAAAGTAATTTTTAATTATAAATTTTTTTATTACATTATCTTTTAAATATTTTTTTGTTAAAATATGTTACTTTCATTTATACATTTTCATATTTTTTCTACGATAAATCAAACTTATATAATGATAATTTTTAATTATTTTTGAAATAAAGTATAATTTGGTAATTTTGTTTTTTTATGATTTAAATATAATTTTTAATCTATCACATCCATGAAATCACTCGCAAACTTCATCAAACTTTACTTTAAATCCACTCACCTTCACCTTTAATCCGCTTAAAGTGAACAAGACAAGTTTCACACTCTAATCCACCTGAATTCATCCTATCCCTCTCCCTCCACCTCTACAACAAAAAAGCTAATTCGCGAGGGAAATTAGTGAGAAAAAACATTTCTCGCTATTTAGCAAGGGATTAGTGACAAAAATAATTCGTAGCTAATGTGCGAGGCAATTAGCGAGAGAATCTATTTCTCACTAATTACTCGCTATTTAGCGAGGGATTAGCAACGAAAAAATTTTTATAGCTAATTTGCGAGGGAAATTAGCGAGAAAATTTATTTCTCACTATTTAGCGAGGGATCAGTAACCAAGAAAGTTCTGTATCAAATTTGGGAGGAAAATTAGCAAGGATATTTATTCCTCACTATTTAGCGAGGGATCGGCAATAAAAATGATCTGTAGCTAATTTGCGAGAAAAATTAGTGAGAAAATTTATTCCTCACTATTTAGAGAGGGATCAATGACAAAAAAGAAAATCATAGCTAATTTGCGAAAGAAATTAACATGAAAAATTATTCCTCACTATTTAGAATGAGATCACTGAGAAAGAATCCATAAATTTTGTTTCAAATTTTCTTAAAATAAATATCTACAAAAAAAATACTTGTAGTTTTAATTATAAAATATTCATGAAATTATTTTAGAATTATTTTTTATTGTGAACTATTTTTCATAAAAAATATCTATAAAGTTTTGGAAATTTTTTTTTTTAAAAATTACAAATTCTTTCTCAAAAAGATATCACTAAAAAATCAATATTAATAATATTAAGAATAATATTATATTTTTATAAGTAAAATGTTATATTTAAAATCTTAATAAATAATAATATTATTATTATTGTTATTGGGCTTCTCAGATACTTTTACGACATTCTCACTCACGAAACATGATCTTCACTCTCACCAACAAATAGTCATGATCCTCTATTGCAGAACCCTAACCACTTCAACCTCTTCCGTGCAATCAAACTCGTTCTCCAGCGGCCACGGTGCATTTCTATCGGACCGCCTCCTATTGAGCATCTCCGTTACTATCTGGTCTAATTCCCCGCTGTTATTCTCGTTGAAGAAAATCAGTGGCACCGTCCTTCACACCAACAATGTAACACCCCAACTAAAACCCGGTGCTACTAGATGTTCTTTACTTGTCTAATGTATCATTTACTTATGTAAGGAAAATTTATTTGTATTCATTTAACAAATACCAAACAAAAAAATATAATAATACATCACTCGAATGTATCATCTGTTAGATATACAT
>Ga0214543_1010852_pt1 | contig 13167 bp, 9 predicted proteins | sample CNSS2metaG_FD_160094 | JGI IMG/M metagenome (GOLD analysis project Ga0214543, IMG submission 160094) | Root nodule microbial communities from cowpea collected in UCLA plant growth center, Los Angeles, California, USA - CNSS2 | ecosystem: Host-associated > Plants > Roots > Nodule | place: USA...
CCTAGAACATTGCCATACTTCGAATTCCAATTGATTTCCGCCCAATCAAACATTCAATAGCAACCAAACATATCAATTCCAATAATCCAATAGATTAACACGCAAACAGCATTTCAAATCACCAAAATGGAACGCAACAGTATCGCGCCGCCTGGCAGAAATTCATCGCCGCCAGGCGGTTCATGCCAAAACAAGAACAACACACCAGTCTGATGTGCCGCCTGGCGGTAGAGAATGAACCGCCAGGCGGTTTCTGGAAAAATCCAGAAACTTCAATACAACAGGGCAGAAACGACGCAGTGATCATGCTATGATTCAAGGCATTGTACAATTATTCGATTGCAATCAGAAAAACAATAAAACAACTCCCCTAACCTCTTATCCTCGTTCCAAACCCGAATTGTTAAATGTGCTTTGAAGCAAAACCTTCTCCTCTCTTGATTTGCACCCGTCACACCGTTCTTCCTCTCCAATTCCTCCCTACAATACGTCCACACCAGCTGCTCTCCACCCAACGCTCACACTCCTGTCTCAATACCCCTCCCCTTGCTAATTCTCTTCTTTTTCTTTACTCACTACCTTTCTAATTACCTCTTTTTACCACTAAACGAAAATTTAAATAAAATAAAGCTTAATGGTTAATTAAGCCCCCTCACATGCTACATCCAGCCCTCTGAATTACCTATTCATTGGCTGCTAGGGTTCTTAAACCCCTTCATATTCATGTTAATGAAAATTGGCAAAAAGAAAAATAGATTAGTTCTCAACAAGGTTTGAACCCATACTCATGCACACACCAAACCAATACCAAACCATTCAACCAACACATGTTTCATGATGACTCCCACAATTTTAAGGATTTATCATCATCCCTACGCATTCAATATATAAACACACAAAAATGCATAATTTAAATACCACCCAAGTGGCACACATAGGACTTGAACCCAAGTCCTCACACACAATCAAAGCACTCTCAACCACTTGAGCTAGCACTTTTCCATGTCAAAGTTCTTCACATTTATTACTTTAAATGTTCTCATTACCCATCCTATTTAAATAATTAATTAAATAGCTATTTAATTTTCCCGGGTCTCACAAGCGTCACCTTATCCACTAGTCCGTTATCTCCTCAGTTGGTCTCTTCCCGGTTGATACATTCGGCTTGGACCCAGGAGGAGTTATCTGCGGAAGGGACTCCAAAGCTCAAGTGAGTCAAAGCTCAAGTGAGTCAAAGCTCTCAAAAGGTCAAATCAAGTGATTAATGGAATAATGAATCTGTACCTTTAATTACTGGGGTCCACGTGTATTTATAGAGTATTAACTATGTTTGGTTATGTCATGGGTCGGGCCTTGGCTTGGGCCTTAGTTTGGGCTGTAAGTGGGCCTGGGCCCTAACCTAGGCCCTTAAGTGGACCCACTGAATACTAGGGGGGCTTTGATTTTGCTTAAGTATATTTGGATTGTCGGCCTAAGCCGACTACTTTCCTTGGCGGTTTGTGTTGCTCATGTGCTGTCTTAGGCAGGTTGTTCCTCTAGATGTTTAGGTTACCGGTTTAGGTCGGTTAGGCTTAGGCCAACCCGGCCTAGGCTGATTACTTGAATGCTTTGGTATATAGGCATCGTTTTATTACTATTTTGTTGAGTTGGCTTGGTGTGGTACAATGTCAAAATGAAAGAATGGAAAATCACAAAGAAAATAAAGTTGAGTTAGGACCTTGTAGTCCCCTTCATTTGCCATATTTCTGGTATCAGTTTAGAAGAACTCAAAAGTTAGAAATCTTAATTGTGTCAAACAATTATTCGATGTAGCTTCATTGTTGAACTGGTGGTCAGTATATATAGGGAAAAGAAAGTGGATAACAACACATTCATAATCTGAATATTCTACTGCTAATTGAAATCGATTTTTAAAAACATTTCATTCTTACATACTTTTACATTTTATATATATATATATATATATATATATATATATATATATATATATATATATATATATATATATATATATATATAATTACTAGCAAATTTTTGTTGTCACTAAACTGACAGATAATTACAAATAAATTGATAATAATTACTAATGAGTATTTTACTCATATATTTTTTATTGTCAGGAATGTATGATGTAGAAAATACCTAAGGTAGAAATGATTTTTAAAAGTGAGATTCAATTATTTTATTAATAAAAATCTAAGCTACAAAATAGAAAATTAATTCATCATTACAAGATGTTTACTTGTAATGTTTACTAGTAATGTAACCCCTTATAAAAGGCATTACAAGTAATTTGTTAGTAAACTTATTTTACCAATAAACTTTTACTATCATTAACAAATATTATCCTCAGTAATTTTGTTTGTACACAAAAATCTCTTTTAAATTGTTTGATCCATATGCAATGACATTTATTTTTGAAAAGCATTGACTTAAAAATTGTGGGTCGCAAGTGATTCTATTATTTTGATATAGCTTTTTCATAATCAGAATATTAATCTTTGTCAACTTATCTAAACCTCATTCGCACGAGGATTGATTTAAGATCTTTAGGGTTATAAATTTAAAAAATTAGTAAAAGAAAAAGTTAGATTGAAAAGTGGATGAAATTTTAATTTGGATAGAAGTTTAGAAATGTCAATATCTCGAGTTGTATAACTCAATTGAGATGATTCCAAAATGATGTGAAAGTTCACCTTCTAAACTTAATTTAGACTTAAGAATCACTAATTTTGGACGAGTTGAACCAGAGTTATGACCACGAGATAAATCTGAGTAGAATTAGATTTTTTCTGAAATTTGGGTGAAGAGGAACAGGGGTGAATAAGAAAGGTGGAAGGAAAGAATCACTCTTTCCAAAGGAGGCAACACACAAAGGATAAAAAGTCATTTGATACAACCAATGGTTATTGAATCGCTGAAGAACATCACTCTCACTAATATTTTTTAATAAAACTCAACTTGTGTTCATTAATAAAAATGGTTCAGTTATAGAAGTGTTAGCCATGAAAATTACAAAAGACTCACATTTCACTTAAGCTAATAATGATTCCACTACTTAATGACTAGTTTGTAACTAAAATGCGGCAACCCAAAAGTTATACAAAAGCATTAAGCTATGCATCCTATTGGTCTCTCAAAGGTTGATAACTAAGTTGTCAATTGGGTCCTTATTACTACTTGAAATAAAATCAAATGCAAAGTGACGCGTTAGTCCTTTTTCATTTGGGCCATAATGCAATTCATAACCTTGATCTTTTCTCTTTAAAACTTAGGCTTGTATTCAAATAATATGCACAACACTTGTTGGAGAACTTCATTTATATTTCTTGCTCTAACCTTTGTTATAGTTCTTTCATGTCATTGAAGTGGATCCTTACTATTACTCATTCATATGTCCGAATAAGGACTAGCTTGCATAATTTATTGTTTATCGTACATTATATGCAATTTCATATTTCTCGCTTACGGAGAGGACAATCATTTTCTGTATAAGCTTACCAATTTTGGGATTAGTGAAAGATATTATAATTGTTGATTATGTGACTAACTCTATTAAATATCATTTCTTTAGGAATAGATTGCCTTTACGTAGTTATATCTTTGTTTCTTGACTAATCGGGTTTTGTCTAGTTTCTGAGTATTTTATATCTTTTATTTTATTATATTATATGTCGCAAATTATTGATATAGCTTGTAGTGCTGATAAGATGGAATTGCATCTATATGATGTCTTTACATAAATTTTTTTTAAAAAAAAACTAATAAATTATTTGAGTTAAATAAATTATTCATATTTTTTAAAACAAAATAATAAATTGCAAAAAGTATTGAAAAACGGATGGTACTTAAATATTTTATTTTAAAAGTTATTTATTTGCAAAAAAAAAAAAGGTAAAACATTTTATAAAATTTACTTAAATATCGTTATTTTTTGAATGAAAATACTAAATAAAATTCAACGTCAAGGCTCCCATACTGCTATGTAGTTCAGTCACGGATCAAATCACCTCTCCCATACTGCTATAGATTTTTTGGACTTAGATAAATAGATATTGATCCAACCCGACCCAATTCGGTCCAACACTATTGTTAGAAACAACGATCACATCTCCGAAATGTTATTTGTTTTGGAGTGTGCAATTTCATCACAGTTTTATTTTTAAAAGATGTTTCGTAGGATGAAGAGAGAAAAAAATAATTTAAAATACGTTTAACTTTGACTCTTAAACAATATGAAACTTATCAGATGTAAACAAATATTAATATGTTAAATATATTATGATATTTAGAATCTTGTTGAATATAATAAATTATTATATCATATCAAGTTATTTGAGTCGTTCGGTAAGAGAATTACTTAAAAAATACAATTAGTTCAAAATATATCGAGGATTCACTTCAAAAATGTTCAAACTTAAGTGATTAAGACTGAGTAACCAAATATTTTATGTCAAGTAGGTATCCCACACTTTATCGAATCGATCGTATTTGATAGTTTGTTACCATTTTGCATTATATATGCTTTCATATACATTTGTGGTGTAGGATTTAGGGATCACAATTAAGGGTTTGTTTTATAAATGATTTTACAAATACTAATTTCTTTCAATCATTAATTTAAGTGTAAGTTAAGTTTATGAAACTTGTATATAATCTTTTTAAAATTAAACTTTAATTATTTCATAGGTAACTATAACTTGTAAAAATATATTTTATTTTTATCTTATTCCTTTATTTAAGAAATCCCTACATTGGTTCGTATCCATCATGTAACAAATCTTCAGATGAAGGCATTAAAATAAATGTATAACAGTTTTGAAAATATCAAATACATAAAATACATTAAAATAAAAAAAATTATTTATAAATTAATTTACATATATAGAAAAAACAAATTGGGGACCAAGAAATGCCTATTGCAACATACCCATCTACAATGAAAAAACTAAAATTTGAAAAATTTTCATGTATGCATATTTTCTTAGTTGATTGTTCAATTTTCAAGTTAAAAATGCACAAGTGAAATACGATTTTTTTTAATATTTAAACAAATATAAGTTTTTAGTACACAAATCATACCCAATAAAAAGTAATAAGTAGAAGAATTTAGAGAAATTCAATGAATTGAAAAGAAAAGGTCTATGTTTGTGATCCACACATGTTAACGAGATTGGTCTTGAACACATATAAAAATGTAACTTATTTTGTTGAATTGAGGTGTGATGATATAGGCAATAATAACCACGAAAGCTAAAAAGAAAAGGGGTTTGGATTTATTCGAGAGGTCCATCAAAGGTCTTGGAACAAGTTGTAGGTTGTTGAACTTCCATCAAATCTGATGAATCAGAAGATAGCTTATGAGCTTCTTGAAACAGCCATTGGTTGTCTTTAGAAGAAACCGTACCATCAATTACGATTTCTGTTCAACCTAAACCAAAGGAACATCGACCCATCTAAAGAATGGTCACAACCTTCACCATTTGTCGATTACTAGTATGTGGTCCATTTTGTATGTGACGTTCGTGTTTTTAACCTTTTGCTCGCAGTATTCATTTAACTTAATTAACTTTTTAATATAAATTTCAATATTTTTAATTAAACTTTTGTTTTATGTTAAGTACCCAAAATTCTTTTTTGGATTTTTTAATTAAGTAGATGTTGTTTATACTTTTGCTATGTGGGTGACGTGTTTCTGATTATTTTGCTTATACTTGTATCCAAGTATTAATAATAGATGTAAGATATAAAATTACACAAGAAACTTCTATTGTATTAATTGAAATATATTTGATATAAAGATCATCATTGTGCTTCTTGATGATTTTCATGTCACCATCCATTGTGATTAAAGAACTATTGTTGTTATCACCATTAATGTAAGCGGTAACGAAGATCCTTTTATCCAACACTTATATTGTTTTACTTTAATTGTAATTTATATTAATTACAAAATCTCTCATTTCTTAATATGTGAAGACAACTAAGGAAGTTGATAGAAAAAGATAATACTTATATGTCACTCAATTTAAAAACTTAAAAATAGAAATTCAATTAAAATAAAAAAAAAATTGTAAGTATTCTATAGAGAAAAAAATTCTTAATAAAAACTCCATTGAAAAGAAATATCAACTTAAAATTTAGTTAAACTTAAATTTAATTTAAAATAAGGATGTAATCAAAATCTTTTCAAGCAAAACTTCGAAGTGTATATTTTGAGTTTGGACAGATATTCCCATTAAACCTTAACCTTTAAAAGAATCGATTTTTATCATAAACTAATATTTTTGCTCGTTCATTGTATAAATGTATGCTTTTTATATAATTATGATTGAGTTATATTAAATATATACTCTTAAATATAAATATATTAGAATAATTTCTCCCTAAATACTTCTAAGGAAGAAATAAAATAATGCTTTCATAAGCTAAATTAACTTATGCATGATGAAATGTATTTTTTTTTAAATTTCTCATCAATTTCTCTCAAATAAAATTTATAAATTCTTCATATATAAAATGCTAGTTTTGTAGAGGAAGTTATTTCCCTCTGATTTTTTTCATCTAAATATATGTTTACGAAATTTTTTACACAAACATATCCTATGATATAAAATCTATTTCCTAAATTAAAATGAATATATATATATATATATATATATATATATATATATATATATATATATATATATATATATATTCTACGGATAACAAATATCTATGGGTATCAGTGGCGGAGCCATGAAGGAGCGGGCGGGGCCACAGCCCCCCCCCCCCCAAACTTTTTAAATTTTTTTTAAATTTTATGTATTTAAATTTTTTTAAAATTATACATATTTTAAAATTTTTTAAATTATGTATCTGACATCCCATTTAAATAGATTAATTTACCAAATAAAACATCCCATATTTATAATAATAAAGAGCAAAGCTAACATATGAAAAATCATAATCAAGGAATGCACTTTTACAATCATCCATAGGAGTACTTGAAAGGGATTCTAGGCATACAACCATGCCATAACCAAAACAGAATCTAAAGGTTCAACAATTATGCAAAAGAAAGGCTCCTAGAGCAAGAAATTACAAAGGCACTAGGGCCATAGAATTTCTTTCGAGGGCCACATCAACAGGCCCACTAAGCTGCACCGCTACCACCATCAGGCCTACCTCCAGAAGTATTTCCATCTGCTCCCACCATATGGTGATCATCGCAAAAGAGAAATCAAAACAAGGACACACACACAAAATAAAAGGGTAAGCTAGTGTGAATTAAATTTTGCATATTATCGCAGAGAAGTACTTAGAAACAGTCCAAACGTACAACACAGTAGGCACAAGAATCATATTATAGCAAACAAACAAGACACTATGACTCAATTATCCGGATACATATACTAGGATCAGATTCACTGGACGCTTGCACTTGTGGTGGCCTCTACTACTCTACAGAGCCATTGCCAATGGGTTTCACTCTACCACACACAAGGTTAGCCTTTAAGCGTCTCTCACCACTTGGGTCAGTTTGCTCTACATGAGACTCACTGACCCTTTAGAGTTTCGGGATGCGATCCTTACTTGAATCCTTATCCTAATATATACACTACACACCACCATGAGATCTCCCCACGAGACTCATAGAATTACGCCTATCACACAATCAGAATCATTTTTCTCATACAATTCCCGCCTCTTTTATTTCCTTCATCGAATTCTTATGTTAAGACATCACAAAGCCACAAATCCAAGATCAATCTCATACCAAGCATGCCAATTTCGTTCATAAAATCCAAACACCAAAGCATATTCACGTACATCTTGTTTAGGAAGAATAATCTAGACAATACATGCAACAAATCATCCAAACAGTCAAGAAAGACAGTGTCAGCACTCACTACTGCACTAGCCTCGCTCAAGCTAGGAGCCTCGCTCAGGCGAGGAGCTTGCCTCGCTCAAGCTGCGGGCTCTCGCTTAGGCGAGACATGCAACAATGGCCCCTAGGAGATTTCACGAGCTCTCGCTCAGGCGAGGCCTTCTCGCCTGAGCGAGACAGGGCGTCGCTCAAAACGTGACTGGCCGCCTGGGCAAGCGCTCGAGGAAAAATCTTGGGCGAGCTTCTACTATTCTCGCCTAGGCGAGACGAGCTCGCTTGGGCGAGAATACCAATTCTTCCCCACTGTTTCGCGCATGCAACCCAGAAACAATCAATCCAAACATCTTACTTTTGATCTTACACAAGCACAAACGTTTTCAAATCATTTTAAACATGAAACAGTGGCGAAACAGGCAACATACTCCAAAAACAAAAATAAACTAGCTTCCCTTACCTTACTTAGATGCTAACAAAACGAAACAAACCTGCAACTGAAAGTACCACTGCTCCAAGAACTATATTAGAGAGCTGAAACATGAAGATTCGTATAAAACGAGGTTAAGAGACTTAACCCTAACTTGACCAACATGCTTAAACAGTGAGAAAAGGGGAAGGAACGGACCAGAAGCTCTAAAGCTCAGCTTACCTGGAAATAGAATGGGTTTTGCTAGCTCGGAGGCGGACAAACTTTGTGCCCTAGCAGAACACCTTGCAGGAGACAAGAGGGGGGAGAAGGAAACTGTTTCTGAAAAGGAGACAAGTGACAATGAGAAAGCTGGGTAGGGTATTGGGGTCCTACAGTTGGACTGGCCTTGGGCCTACGAAAAGGCCAGGCCCAATGAATTATAAACTGGAAAAAGGGGCTTACAATGTATATCATTTTACATTAGGTAGTAATCCACCAAAAATTAATAAAAATCAAATTAGATATTTTTTATTTCTTTTATAAAGTATAATATTTAATGTTAATAAATAGTACAATATAAAATTAAATATAATAAAGAAAAAATTTGTTAAGATAATTTTTATTTTTCTTCACATTGTTTTTTGTGTTTTTTCATGTGTTGTACTCATCTCTTGCTCTTACCTGATTTCTTTTGTTATTGAGAAAAAAAAAGTTAAACATAAACTCATTATTTTTGTCCTCATCTTTTTCATATATTTTCTTATTCTTAAAGGGAAAAAAAATCACTTAATAGTGCAATACTTGTTTAATATTTAGCCCTATTTTTTTATCTTATTACCCTTTTGTATATTCATTTTTTTATGAATATAGAAGAGCAAATAATGTATTATGTGATTTTTTATTGAGTATTTTTAATTGTAACTTGATTATCATAATTTCTTTTAGTAATTTATGTCTCTCAATTTTTGATTAGATTATAATAAATTATTTTTTAGTCTTAAACTTGTTTTATAAATAGGTATATTAATAAAAATAAATAAAATAATAAATTTATTTTTTAAAATTGATAGAAAAGAAGTGAAGATGAAAACAAGACAATAAGATTGTTCTTCGCATATGCATAACAATGATCAAATGAAAGCTTGTGATGACTTTTGAATTGATATGTGCATATTAGTAAAATGGAAAATGAATATTTTGCAGATAATATGGTTATTTACATTGAACAAAAAATAGCTAAAAAATGTAGTTATGATTCAATTATTTGATAAGTTCAAGAATATGAAAAAATGAATGACAATATCATTTAGATATATGTATTTTCTGTTATAATGATAGTTATATTAAATTATGTATTAATTTTCACTGAATTAATGACAAAAATGTTAAATATATAAATTAAGTATATTATTTTGGCTCCCCCATAAATTTTGGCCAAGATCCGCCACTGATGGTATCAACTATCTGTCGTGAATTTTAATCACAGATATTCGTAAACACAAATATTTTTATCATCAGTAATTGATCGAGATTTTTACTTCTTATATCCAACAATTTTTTTGGCGCATCCACTCAGAAATATATGTTCTTAAAAGCTTTCATAATTTTCAAAACAAGATATTTGAATAAAAACTTTGAAGCAAATTTTTTGGAACAAATAATTGTCAGACCAAACTTTTTGAAGCATATAACGAGTTTTTCGGAATACTTCTACGTTAAACGTAATTGAGACTATTATGGTGGAGTACATTTAGTAACTGTGAGTGTGCAGAAAGCAATAGCCATTAATTGAATGAGAGGCTCTTCATGCATAAAATCACACATCAACTTTAAATCGTATTTAAAATTAATCAAACATATTATAGAACCTGACAAATATTTTTTATTCAACGCTCTTGTTTGTTTAAAGTCCACAACTCTGCTTCACCAAAAATTAAAATTATGTGTCCATTGTTTGATGGAAAATGCTTTGGTACTCTTTCTAACGTAGACTTGGTTCGGCGCACAGATGTACAGGCTCGTTCCAAAAAAAATTGGGATCGACTAAGATATTAAGTCTGTTGGTACGCAAAAGTTCGCTCCGCATAAGTTGTAGTCGAGCAAATCAAAAATTTACATTTGTGTATATTGGTTACTTTTATTCTGAACTTTTGTATGAACATTCCAAATTTTGTATGAGTAAAAAAAATAAGTGTTATGTATTTTTGAATGTGCTAAAATTTTAAGAATACATCGTATATGTCAAAGTACGAAGATGGATATGATTAAAATGTTGAGTTATTAATTTATCGTCCATTTCCCCAAAGTCTGTGCTTAATTTTGTAAACTTGTTTTCCAATTTTGTTAAACATTAAAAGCTTTATCATAAGAAGTTTCTTAAAAAAAAAAGATTGCCTAGTCCACAAGGCCGTAGACCAGAACTTATGCGAGATGGGTCAAACTTTTCAGCCCTCATTTTCAATGCCTGATAAGCCAGGCCGACCTATATTTTGCAGATCAAATACAAGACAGTCCTAAACGGGTCAGATTGGACAAACTGGACCTCATTGTCACTCCTATCTTCTATAGACAAACTGGACAGGTATTATTTTCTTAATTGTAACATGTTTCTTCCATTAAATTATATTCATACTTTAATTCTATTGATTAGGCATTTAATTCTACAGTAATCTTTTCTATTAAATCACCAGTTTTAAATAGTAGTCTAACGAATTGAGTTCTTGAAATAATAAACATCAAACAAGGAAACATGTTAATTGATCGGTTTTATCAAGTTGTTTTCTATCTACAATCTTTAAAGTTTTTCAATTGTTGATTAAGAATTGTATTCTTTCATACCGATTAGTTTTGTAGTTTGTTCATTAAACAATCAAAGTTTAGATTTTAATGACCAATTTATAAAATAAACTAATTCCTTTGATAATTAAATTTAGAAAATAAGTTATAATAATAATTATATTTGAAACGAGAACATTTGGTGGTAAGCACTTGAGATAGAAACAGTTAAAAAAAGTGAGAAAGTTATTTTATAGTGTTGTCTAGTTGTATAACTTAATTAAACGACACATTACATCTTACACCTTATTTAATCAGACACTAGCAGTTATAATACATAACTAGTATGCTATCAATTAATATTAATTAGTAGTAGAGGTTAAAATCATTAATAGAAAAGTTATAAAAAGTACATTAACAATGTTAATTAAAGATTAAGCTTGCGTTTGTTTTCGGTACAGGTTGTTTGGTTTAACTTATTAGCGTGGAAAATACAAGAATTAAAGAAGAGAGAGCCACAGTAGATTTCTTCATACAAAATGAAAAGAAACATGCGAAAAATCAACATAACAAATTATATTAAAAAATAATTAATTCTGAATAACATAATTATATTCACATATATTCTATCTAGTAATTTTTTCTTTAAAAGGTTGTTCACATTTAAAATAATTACAAAGGTATTTATATAGTGAAAACAATTAATTATGTCATTTTTTTAGTTTTATTTTTTATCAAATGGAATAAAATAATAATAAATAAATAAATTTTTAGTATTTATAATATTACTACTTTTACTATTTTTTTATTTCTTACCTTTTTATTATTCAATATAAGTATAAGAGAGAGAAAATTATTAAGAGATGAATATCGAAATTGCAAAAGTAAAATCTGCTTCACTCGTACAATTACAGCAAAAATAGGATTTTTTTTTTTAACCATTTTGATGTCATTTCATTATGAAAATAAAAAAATGGTGTAAGTTTAAAAAAATGATTTTGGATAAGTCATGTTAATTTGGTATAACTTTAAAACGAAGATATTGTATCATATTGAAGCAGTTTCATGTGGATAAATTGAAATTGTGTTAAGTCATGGCAACTTCTTAAGAAAAGTTAGTCGTATAACGCTGTGACAACTTCAGTTCTAAAATAACTTTAGTCATTTGATAACAAAATTAAAATATCCACAACACATTACAATTTTAATTTATTTTATTAATGAATTATTAAAATTATTAAAATTATTAAAATATGACACAACTTTAATTTATTTCATTATATAATTGAAATAATCACGTCATAATACAATTTGAGTTTATTTTATTATAAAATCGTTCTATGACACGATTTTAATTTATCTGTAGAAGTTGTTTTAATATAATACGACTTTTTCCTTTAAAATCATACCAATATGACTAATTTAAACTTAATTTTTTTTTTAAACTCGTACCTTATTATAATTTCATAACGAAATTACGTCATAACAATAAAAAAGAACAGAAAAATAACCACAAAGCAATTATCGTGAAAAATCAACGTTATAATGCGCCGACAGAGAGAGATAAGATTAACAAAAATCACATATACACACTTGTATTTGGAGATCCTATGTTTAGAAACTTTATTTTTTTCATCTTTTTCTATAAAAGTCAAAAAAGTTGTGGAGGCAGAGATAGGAGTCAAAGCATGGTCCACTCTGCTTAATTTTGCCTCCAAAATAGGATAACCTAACATGGCCAAATAGAGTAACAACAAATTTATGCAATATCTAAATTTGTTTTATATGTAATAACATACTAATTCTATTCATTTTTATTTAATATTGTATTGTTATTCAACTCCAAATATTTAAGACATTCTAGTTATCAATTTATAAATATATCACAACACCATTTAAACTTTTATTATAAGTAAATGCAAACTTTTATAATAATTTATTTAAAAATATCAAACCTTAATTTAAACATAATATGTTATGAATTAATGATTTGATACATTTACTCATATGATTCATTACTCTTTATGGTAAATATTTGTATTAACTAAGTTGATTTGTTTCCTTTATGGATTACATATTGTATCTATAAATAGGACTCTTCCTATCAATAATA
>Ga0214543_1010855_pt1 | contig 13165 bp, 4 predicted proteins | sample CNSS2metaG_FD_160094 | JGI IMG/M metagenome (GOLD analysis project Ga0214543, IMG submission 160094) | Root nodule microbial communities from cowpea collected in UCLA plant growth center, Los Angeles, California, USA - CNSS2 | ecosystem: Host-associated > Plants > Roots > Nodule | place: USA...
ATTAAGTTTAAAATCCAGAATCCATTTTTAATAAAAGAAATTTAAATTGAATTTCTTAAAACTTGTGTCATTAAGGCCCGAATGACTCGGATGGGATTGACGACCCGGACGGACCCGACGACCCGGACAACCCAGACAGGCCCGACGACCCGAACGACCCAAACGGGCCCGATGACTCGAACGGGCTCGACAACCCGAACGGGTCGGACAACCCGAACGGGCCCGAAAACACGAACAGGCTTGACGAGGCGAACGGGCCGGACGACCCGAATGGGCCCAACGACTCGGACGGGCCAGACGACCCGAACGGACCGGTCCAAATAGTCGGGCCCAATCGGGTAGTCGGGCACGTTCGAATCGTGGGGCCCATCTGGGTCGTCAGGTACGTCAAGGTCATCAGGCCTGTCTGAGTCGTCGGGCCCATCCGAGTCGTAGGGCCTGTCCGGGATGTCGAGCCCGTCTGGGTTGTAGGGCCCGTCCGGGTCGTAGGGCTCGTTCGTGTCATCGTGCCATCCGGGTCGTAAGGCCCGTGTAGGTCGTCAGGCTCGTCCGGGTCGCTAGGCCCGTTAGGGTCGTCCAAGTCGTCAGGTCTGTCCGGATCGTCGGGCCCGTCTGGGTCGCCAGGTCGTCTGGCCCGTTCGTGTTGTAGTGCCCATCCAGGTCGTAAGTCACGTGTAGGTCGTCGGGCCCGTCCGGGTCGCCAGGTCGTCTGGCCCATCCGGGTCTTCGGGTTCGTTCGGGTTGTCAGGCCTGTTCGGGTTTTTGGGCCTGCCTGACTCTTTCGGGTCTTTGGGCTGCCTGACATGTTTTCGTCATTGGTTTTGCCTGGTCCGTTCGGGTTTTCGGGTCCGCGTGACCCTTTCGAGTCTTCGGGTCTGCCTGACCCGTTCGGGTCTTCAGGCCCGCCTTACTCGTTCGGGTCATCAGGCTCGCCTGACCCGTTCGGGTCTTCGGGCCTGCCTGACCCGTTCAGTTCTTCGAGCCTGCTTGACCCATTCGGGTCATCGAGCCCGCTTGGCTTGTTCGGGTCTTCGAGCCCGCTTGGCCCGTTCGGATCTTCGAACCTGCCTAACCTATTTGGGTCTTCGGGCCCACCTGGCTCATCAGGTCATTGGGCCTGATCGACTCGTTTGGTTTGTCGGGCCCGCCTATCTCGTTCATATCTTTAGGCCCGCCCAACCTCTTATAGTTGTCGAGCCTGTCCAATTCGTATAGGTCGTCGAGCAAGACCCATCCAAGTCTGAATTTAGTATAGTTCATCTCAACCTTTAGTCTAACCCAACTAAAAATTTAAATTGAAAATTTGGATTGGATTTTTTGGATTATCCATATTTAAAAATCTTGATTTATAAAATGGATATCCAATCCATAAGATATATACAATGTAAATTAGATTGGAATCCATATCTATTAAATGGATTTTAAATGGATTAGATTTTTAATAAAATGGATTATAAATGGAGTGGATTGGAGCAAAAGTGGATTGGATCAAGAAAATTAAATTTTTTGCCCACCCCTAATTGTCTGGTTTGTGTAATTCATAAATGTTTAAAAAATGTTTCAAATCCTATAATTTAGAATATTAAATATTAATGTTTTTATATTTTTAGAATTATAATAATTGCAAATTTGTATAAATTGTATTTTAAATTATATATCCTAAAATAAAAAATAAATAATATATTTTGAATTACATCATTTAAAATATATATTTATATTTCAGAGTACAAATTTTCATGAAAGATTATTATATTATGAATTGTAAAATAATATAAATTTATATTCTAAAATATATAATTCACAATATAAATTTATAAATTATATTTTAAATTTTACATTTTAAGTCCTAAGGTGTGTTTGTTTTTAAAGATGAATTTGAGGAGATAGAGAGAGAAAAGTGCGGTTGTTTGTTTAAAAGGATAAAGAAGTAAAAATGAATAGGTCCAAAATAAATTGAAAAAATTTGCAGGTAAATTCCTCATAAATTTAAAAAATTTGCAGGTAGGTCCTTGATAAATTTAAATATACTATCGATATATCTTATGGATCTAAAAATTTTGCAAGTAGGTCCATCATAAATTTAAAAACTTTGCAGGTAGATTCCTAATAAATTTAAAAACAGTGTACATAGGTTCTTGATAAATTTAAATACTTTGCAGATAGATCCCTGATAAATTTAAAAATTTTGCAGGTAGGTCCTTGATAAATTTAAAAGCTTTGTAGGTAGGTCCCTCATAAATTTAAAAAGTTTGCAGGTAGGTCCTTAATAAATTTAAATACTTTGCAAGTAGATCCGGATAGTTTTAAAAAAATTTGCAGGTAGGTCCTTGATAAATTTATATACTTTGTAGGTAGGTCCCTCATAAATTTAGAAAGTTTGAAGGCAGGTAGTTGATAAATTTAAATACTTTGCAGGTAGATCCCTGTTATATTTAAAAAGTTTGCAACTCGGTCCCTCACAAATTTAAAAGTTTTGCAAGTAGGTCGTTGATAGATTTAAAAACTTTTTAGTTAGATCCATGATAATTTTAGAAACTTTGTAGTTAGATCCAGATAAATTTAAAAACTTTGTAGGTAGGTCCTTGATAAATTTTAAGACTTTGCAAGAGGTCCCTAATAAATTTAAAAATTTTACAGGTAGGTCCTTGATAAGTTTAAAAACTTTGCACGTAGCTTCCTAATAAATTTAAAATATTTACAGGTAGGTCCCTCATAAATGAAAAAACTTTGCAGGTAGATTCTTGATAAATTTAAAAGATTTGGAGGTAGGTCCCTAATAAATTTAATAAATTTAGAAACTTTAAAGGTAGTTCCCTAATAAATTTAAAAATTTTGCAGCAATGTCCCGAATAAATTTAGATACATTGCAGTTAGATACATAATAAATTTAAAAACTTACAATTACGTCCACGATCAACTTTTAAATTTTCAATAATTAGGTCTCTAATAAATTTATAAATTTTTCAAATTTTAAAAACTTTGTACTTAGGTCCCCGATAAATTTAAAAAATTTTGTAGGTAGGTCTATGATAAATTTGAAAATTTTTCATATAAGTATTTAAAAAACTTTGCAGGTAAGTCCTTCATAAATTTAAAAATTTTGCAAGTAAGTCCTTAATAAATTTACATAATTTGAAGGTAGGTTCCTTATAACTCTAGAAAGTTTGTAGGTAGGTCCTTGATAAATTGAAATACTTTGTAGTTAAATCCTTGATAGATTTAAAAAGTTTGCACGTAGGTCCTTGATAAATTTAAAAACTTTGCAGATAGGTTCCTAATAAATTGAAAAAATTTGCAAGTAGGTCCCTCATAGATTTAAAAACTTTGCAGGTAGGATCTTGATAAATTTAAAAGTTAAATATGTTTTTGGTCCCTCAAGTTTCAATGAATTTTGGAATTAATCCCTCATCAAAACTTTATACCAATTTAGTCCTTCATCTTTCAAAATGCGTGAATTTAGTCCTTTCAACCAAAGTTTGTTAAGTTTATCTGACGTTTCAAGCACATTTCATGATAGTATTTAAGTTAATATTGAAGAAAAAATGTGTCAAACAATGTAAATAATTTAAATACTATCATGAAATGCGCTTGAAATGTCAGATAAACTTAACAAAATTTGGTTAAAAGGACTAAATTCACGCATTTTGAAAGATGAATGACTAAATTGGTCAAAAATTTTGATGAGGGACTAATTCCAAATTTCGCTGAAACTTGAGGGACCAAAAACATATTTAACCCTAAATTTAAATACTCTACAGGTAGATCCTTGATGGATTTAAAAATTTTGCAGGTTGGTCCTTCATTAATTTAAAAACTTTGCAGGTAGCTTCCTAACAAATTTAAAAACATTATAGGTAGGTCCTTGATAAATTTAAATACTTTGTAGATAGATCCCTGATAAATTTAAAAATTTTGCAAGTAGGTCCTTGATAAATTTAAAAGTTTTGTAGGTAGGTCCCTGATTAATTTAAAGACTTTGCAGGTAGGTCCATAATAAATTTAAAAATTTTGCAGGTAGGTCCTTGATAAATTTAAATACTTTGCATGTAGGTCTCTCATAAATTTAGAAAGTTTGCAAGTAGGTCCTTGATAAATTCAAAAACTTTGAAAGTAAATCCCTGATAGATTAAAAAAAATTTGCAAGTAGGTCCTTGATAAATTTAAATACTTTGCATGTAGGTCCCTCATAAATTTAGAAAGTTTGAAGGTAGGTCGTTGATAAATTTAAATACTTTACAGGTAGATCCCTGATAGATTTAAAAAGTTTGCAGGTCGGTTCTTAAAAATTTAAAAGTTTTGTAGATAGGTCATTGATAAATTTAAAATCTTTTTTGTTAGATCCATGATAATTTTAGAAAATTTGTATTTAGGTCATGATAAATTTAAAAACTTTGTAGGTAGGTCCTTGATAGATTTTAAAACTTTGGAGGTAGGTCCTTTATAAATTTAAAAATTTTGCAGGTAGGTCCTTGATAAATTTAAAAGCTTTGCAAGTAGGTCCTTGATAAATTTAAAAACTTTTTAGTTAGATCCATGATAATTTTAGAAACTTTGTATTTAGGTCCGGATAAATTTAAAAACTTTGTAGGTAGGTTCTTGATAAATTTTAAAACTTTACAGGTAGGTCCGTGATAAATTTAACAATTTTGCAGGTAGATCTTTGATAAATTTAAAAGCTTTGCAGGTAGGTCATTGATAAATTTATGTCAACATCTAATTTTGTCCGGGTGAATGTATTTGTTTTGTTAAATAAAATATAATAAAATAAAAATATGTTAGGCTTTTTAAATTAAATTCTACCAAGAAAAAAAGGGAAAAATGAAAAAAATATAGAAAAGAAATTTGAAAAACCTCTCTTCTTTTTTATTACCAAAGTACACAAGCAAAGGTGGGTCATCTTACTTCTTTTCGGTCAGTTTTGCTCTATTCGTGACCCTGAGAGGTAAATTTTTTTTGCTTCTAATGTTATTCATGTACTGTTGAGACTCTTTTTATATTATGGAGAGTATGATTGATTGACTCGTTGTATGGATAAATGTGTTTGGGGTTCGAATGTTAGGTGATTTTGGGTTTGGGTTCGTCATTGATATGCCCAACCCTTTCTATTTTCCTTTTATTTGGGATGTCATTATTTTGGTAATTAAAAATATTTTCGTAGGCTTTCAATTCTCCTTAAAAAAAATTAAAAAAATAATAAAAAAATAATTTTTTTTTCTTTTATATAAGAAATGAAAACCATGTCAAGTATTGGACTTGCTTGATAATCAAAACACTCCTTCATAGATCTTTAATTCTTCTTTTTTTTATTAAAAAAATAATAAAAAAAACTAAAAATTATAAAATTGTTTTTGAATATCATGTCAAGTTTCGGATTTGCTTGATAATCAAATCTTTTATCACATAGAATCTCAAATTTTCTTGATATTAATAATATATATATATATATATATATATATTAAAATCTAAAATTTTAAAAATAATAATAATATCAAACAACAAATATTTTTATAAAGAACTACGTTATCCCTGATTTTCCAAATGAAAATACGTAGGAGCGAGATATAATCCTTGTCGGGCCAAAAGAATAAAAAAAAATTGTTTTTAATCTTTATTATTTTTGTATGTGTTTTTTAGTTTGTTTTATTTTTGGGGGAACAACAAATATTTTAAACATAAAATTCTATCTTGCACACTTAATTAAAGAGGAACCGTCTTAAAACAGACGTTGTGGGATGTTAATACCTTCCCCACACGTAACCAACTCCTAAATCCAAATTTGGTTTCGAAAACCATTCTTTTTTAAGATTTTTCTATAGTTTTCCATAATAAACTATGGTGAAGATTCCTTTATACCTTTTTAAATCATTTTTGCCGTCTCGCCGCAATCTCGGTTGTGACAGATGGCGATTCCACTGGAGAAGTTTTGGAGAGTCGATCCTATTAGTTAAGTGTGCAAAACGTATGTTGTTTTTATATATTCGTTTTCTCCTTATTTTTGTTTTACTTGATGTACATTTATCTATCTTTATTTTTGTTGATGTCATCTTTACTTGCTTTGATGTCCTCATATGATTATATGGTTGAAATTATTGAACCTTAGAGTAGAAGACAATTGCTATATCTGTTTGGGAATTTTCTGGTTGTTTTGCATGTGTGGGTTTGAGTAGTCTTAGGTTGCTCCCTTCACACACTACACATGTTAGGCTAGTGCATTCATTTTAATATTGGGGTCCCTAAATTTAAAATTTTTGCAGGAATGTCCAAATAAATTTAAATACTTTACAGGTAGATACCTGATAAATTTAAAAATTTTGCAGGTGATCCCTGATAAATTTAGAAACTTTAAAGGTTGGTCTCTAATAAATTTAAAAATTTTGCAGGAATATCCCGAATAAATTTCAATACTTTGCAAGTAGATACCTGATAAATTTACAAATTTACAAGTACGTCCATGATAAAATTTAAAATTTTCAAAAATTAGGTCACTAATAAATTAGAAACTTGAAGTTAGACCCCTGAAAAATTTTAGAAACTTTGTATTTAGGTCTCCAATAAATTTAGAAACTTTGAAGTTAGGTTCCTGATAAATTTAAAGACTTTGTAGGTAGGTAGATAAATTTGAAAATTTTGCAGATAGGTCCTTAATAAATTTAAATACTTTGCAAGTAGGTCCCTCATAAATTTACAAAGTTTGCAGGTAGGTCCCTGATAAATTTAAATACTTTGTAGGTACTCCCTGATAGATTTAAAACTTTGTAGTTAGATCCATGATAATTTTAGAAACTTTGTATTTAGGTCCTTATAATTTTAAAAACTTTGTAGGTAGGTCCTTAATAAATTTTAAAACTTTGTAGGTAGGTTTCTAATAAATTTTAAAATTTTCCAGGTAGGTCCTTGATAAATTTAAAAGCTTTGTAGGTAGGTCCCTGATAAATTTAAAATATTTGTAGGTAAGTCCTTGATAAATTTAAAAACTTTACAGGTAGGTCAATAATAAATTGAAAAAATTCGCTGGTAAGTCCCTTATAAATTTAAAAACTTTGCAGGTAGGTCCTTAATAAATTTAAAAACTCTGCAAGTAGATCTCTGATAGATTTAAAAGTTTTGCAGGTTCTTGATAAATTTAAAAAGCTTCCAGGTAGATTCCTCATAAATTTAAAAATATTGTAGGTAGGTCCTTGATAAATTTAAATACTTTGTAGATAGATCCTTTATAAATTTAAAAATTTTGCAGGTAGGTCCTCAAAAATTTAAAAACTTTTTGGTACGTCCTTGATAAATTTAAAAATGTTTCATGCAGGTCCATATTAAATTTAAAAACTTTGCAGGTACGTCCTTCATAAATTTAAAAACTTTGCAGGTGTGTATGTAATAAATTGAAAAACTTTGGAGTTAGGTCCCTCATAAATTTGAAAAATTTACTTGTACATTCTTGATAAATTTATATACTTTGCAGGTAGATCTTTGATAAATTTAAAAGTTTTACAAGTAGGTCCCTATTAAATTTAGAAACTTCAAAGGTAAGTCCCTAATAAATTTAAAAATTTCGCAAGAAGGTCTCGAATAAATTTAAATACTTTGCAAGTAGATACCTGATAAATTAAAAAATTTACAAATACGTCCATGATAAAGTTTAAAATTTTCAATAATTAGATCCCTAATAAATTTAAAAATTTTGGAGTTAAATCCCTGAAAATTTTAGAAATTTTGTATTTAGGTCCCTGATAAATTTAAAAAACTTTGTAGGTAGGTCATTGATAAATTAAAAAAATTTGCAGGTAGGTCCCTCATAAATTTAAAGACTTTGCATGTAGGTCCTTGATATATTTAAAAACTTTGTAGATAGGTCCCTAATAAATTGAAAAAAATTGAAGGTAGATCCCTCATATATTTAAAAACTTTGTAGATAGGTCCTTGATAAATTTAAATACTCTACAAGTAGATCCCTGATGGATTTAAAAATTTTGCAGGTAGGTCCTTGATAAATTAAAAACTTTGCAGGTAGATTCTTCATAAATTTAAAAACATTGCAGGTAGGTCCTTGATAAATTTAAATACTTTGCAGATAGATCACTGATAAATTTAAAAATTTTTCTGGTAGGTCCTTGATAAATTTAAAAGCCTTGCATGTAAGTCCCTGATAAATTTGAAGACTTTGCAGGTAGATCCTTGATAAATTTAAAAATTTTGCAGGTAGGTCCTTGATAAATTTAAATACTTTGTAGGTAGATCCTGATAGATTCAAAAAGTTTACAGGTAGGTCGCTCATAAATTTAAAAGTTTTGCAGGTTGGTCTTGATAAATTTAAATACTGTGTAGGTAGATCCATGATAATTTTAGAAACTTTGTATTTAGGTCCTGATAATTTTAAAAATTTGTAAGTAGGTCCTTGATAAATTTTAAAACAAATTTTAAAACTTTGTAGGTAGGTCCCTGATAAATTTTAAAATTTTGCAAGTAGGTCCTTGATAAATTTAGAAGCTTTGTAGGTAGGTCCTTGATAAATTTAAAATATTTGTAGGTAATTCCTTGATAGATTTAAAAACTTTACAGGTAGGTCCCTAATAAATTGAAAAAATTTGCTGGTAAGTCCTTTATAAATTTAAAAACTTTGCAAGTAGAACACTGATAGATTTAAAAAGCTTGTAGTTAGGTCCTTGATAAATTTAAAAACTTTGCAAGTAGATTGCTCCCAATTTTAAAAACATTACATGTAGATCCTTGATAAATTTAAATACTTTGCACACAGATCCCTGATAAATTTAAAAATATTGCAAGTAGGTCTCTCATAAATTTAAAAACGTTATAGGTATGTCCCTAATAAATTTAAAAACTTTTCATGCAGGTCTATATTAAATTTAAAAACTTTGCACGTAGGTCCTTGATAAATTTAAAAACATTGCAGGTATGTCCGGAATAAATTGAAAAACTTTGGAAGTAGGTCACTCATAGTTTTAAAAACTTTGCAAATACATTCTTGATAAATTAATATACTTTGCATGTAAATCCCAAATAAATCTAAAATTTTTTCAGGTAGGTCCTGATAAATTTAGAAGCTTGACAGGTAGGTCGCTACTAAATTTAAAACTTTGCAGATACGTTGCCGATTATATTTCAATATTTTGCAGGTAGATCCCTGATAAATTTAAAAATTTTCAATTACGTCCATGATAAAGTTTAAATTTTTCAATTAGGCCGTTAATAAATTTGGAAACTTTGTAGTTAGATCCTTAATAATTTTAGAAACTTTTTATTTAGGTCCTTGATAAATTTAAAAACTTTGTAGGAGAGCCTAGATAAATTTAAAAACTTTGAAAGTAGGTCCCTAATAAATTTAAAAACTTTGAAGGTAAGACCTTGATAAATTTAAAAACTTTCAAGATAGATCCCTAATAAATTGAAAAAATTTGCAGGTAGATCCATAATAAATTCAAAAACTTTGTAGGTAGATTCTTGATAAATTTATATACTTTGCAGGCAGATCCGTGATAAATTTAAAAAAATTGTAGGTAGGTCCTTGATAAATTTGAAAACTTTGCAGGTAGGTCCTTAATGTATTTAAAAAACTTTGCAGATAGGTTCTTGATAAATTTAAAAATTTTGCAGGTAGGTCCTTGATAAATTTAAATACATTGCAGGTAAGCCTCTCATAAATTTAGAAAGTTTGCAAGTAGGTCCTTGTTAAATTTTAATATTTTACAGATATATCCTGATATATCTAAAAAGTTTGCAAGTATGTCCCTCATAAATTTAAAAGCATTGTAGGTAGGTCCTTGATAAATTTAAAAACTTTGTAGTTATATCCATCATAAATTTAGAAACTTTGTATTTAGGTCCTGATAAATTTTAAAACATTCTAGGTAGGACATTGATAAATTTTAAAACTTTGCAGGTAGGTCCCTGATAAATTTAAAGATTTTGCAAGTAGGTCCTTCATAAATTTAAAAGCTTTGCAAGTAAGTCCCCGATAAATTTAAAATTTTTTCAGGTAGGTCCTTGATAAATTTAAAAAATTTGCAGGTAGGTCCCTAATAAATTAAAAAAAATTGCAGGTAGGTCCCTCATAAATTTAAAAACTTTGCAGGTAGGTCCTTGATAAATTTAAAAATTTTGCAGGTATGTCTTTGATAAATTTAAATACTTTGCAGGTAGGCCTCTCATAAATTTAGAAAATTTGCAGGTAGGTCCTTGTTAAATTTAAATATTTTACAGGTATATCCTGATATATTTCAAAAGTTTGCAGGTAGGTCCCTCATAAATTTAAAAGCATTGTAGGTATGTCCTTGATAAATTTAAAAACTTTGTAGTTAGATCCATCATAAATTTAGAAACTTTATATTTAGGTCCTGATAAATTTAAAAACATTGTACGTAGATGATTGATATTTAAAACTAACTTTGCAGGTAGATCCCTGATAAAGTTAAAAATTTTGCAAGTAGGTCCTTAATAAATTTAAAAGCTTTGCAAGTAGGTTCCTGATAAATTTAAAAAATTTTCAGGTAGGTCCTTGATAAATTTAAAAACTTTGCAGGTAGGTCCCTAATAAATTAAAAAAAATTGTAGGTAGGTCCCTCATAAATTTAAAAACTTTGCAAGTAGGTCCTCCATAAATTTAAATACTTTGCAGGTAGATCATGAGATATTTAAAAATATTGGAAGTAGACATTGATAAATTTAAAAACTTTGCAAGTAGGTCCTTAAAGAAATTAAAAACTTTGCAGGTAGGTCCCTAATAAATTTAAAAACATTGCAGGTAGGTACGTGATAAATTTAAAAACTTTACAAGTAGGTCCCTAATAAATTGAAAAACTTTGCAGGTGGGTCCCTCATATATTTAAAAACTTTGAAGGTAGGTCCTTTGTAAATTTAAATACTTTGTAGGTAGATCCCTGATAAATTTAAAAATGTTGCATGTAGGTCCTTGATAAATTTAAAAACTTTGAAGGTAGGTCCTTCATAAATTTAGAAACTTGGCAAGTAGGTATTAGATAAATATAGATACTTTGCAGGTAAATCCCTGATAAATTTAAAAATTTTGCAGGTAGGTCCCTGATAAATTTAAAAACTTTTCCAATAGGTCCCAAAAAATTTAAAAACACTGCAAGTAGGTATCTCATCAATTTAAAAACTTTGCATGAAGGTCCATGATAAATTGAAAAACTTTGCAGGTAGATCCTTACTAAATTTAAAAACTGGAGATTGGTCCTGAATAAATTAAAATACTTTACAGGTAGGACCTTGATAAATTTAAAAATTTTCAATTTTATCCATGTTAAAGTTAAAAATTTTCAATTAGGTCTTTAATAAACTTAAATTTAGAAACTTTGTAGTTAGGTCCCTGATAAATTTAAAAACTTTGTGTGTAAGTTTCTGGTAAATTTAAAAATTTTGCAGGTAGTTTGCTAATGAATTTAAAAACTTTGCAGGTAGGTCTTAATAAATTTAAAAAATTTATAGATAGGTTCCTGATAAATTTAAAAACTTTATAGATAAGTACCTGATAAATTTAAAAACTTTGCGGTTAGGTCCCTGATAAATTTAAAAACTTTATAATTATATTCCTAATAAATTTAAAAAATTTCAATTAAGTCCACTATAAATTTAAAATATATTAATTAGGTCACTCATAAATTTAAAAACTGCTAATCAAATCGTAGAAGTCCAATAAAATCACGTACGTTTTGTGTTCAATGAAATGGGTAACAAGATTTCAAACAATAAAGTCATATTCAAAAAAATGAGACTTATACTTTTATACAAAAGTTGTATATTTTAATTTTAACTATTACATCTACTATTTTATATGTATAATTTTATTTTTTAACTTATACAAATAGTGGTTCTAGCAAACAATTTATTTATTTTATTATTTATTACTTATATATGTTTAGAAGTTTGTAGTTTTTATATTTTTAAAATTTTTTATAGCCATATTTTTTAATTTTATACTATTTTTTAAAATATAGCTAATGGTTTTTAAAGAATTTCTTATTTTTTTTACATTTTTATACAATTATATATTATTTATATATTCTTAATTTTTAGATGTTTATTAATAATTTAATTAATTAACCAAAAATAATATTTTTTATTTCTTATATAAAATCATTTTCATTTTGAATTGTTTAGAAAATTTTATTATTAAAACTTATTTATTTAAATAAATAAATATGTATATTTTTTATTTTAATTTACTTATCAAATTATTAAGAAAATATTATTATATAATTTTAATAATATATATAATTTATAGGTATAAAATTAAAAATGTTTATACAACCATTGGAATCACTTACTTCTTTTTACGTGGACCACTTCACTCCAAAACTTTCTTTCCTGCGAATGGTATTTTCTTTAGGAATGCACTTCATCACTCAATCCCATTGTACAACTTCAAACATACACGCACCCTCACGCTTCACTCAATTGCCACATCATACAGTTCAAACATTAACTAAAATGTCACTTCAAGTAACGTGTTAGTAGGTTAATAAATGGTAAGATTCACAGGGTTAAAATGTCATTACCCTTAATCTTTAGAGTATATTTTTGACAACTTGGATGATTATCAATATCTTTTATATTTAATATTTAATGAATATCTTAATTTAACTTCGGTAGTTATTATGTTACTTTTGAATCAATCCTGTTAAGTTAGACAGTATCTCATAACAAACAACATATAATAAAGTTACAAATATCTCATTAAAACTATTAAATGTATACATCGTTAATTAAAAAAAATATGATTACTCTTAGAATTGAATTAATAAATGTATGATATAAAAAATATTGATAAAATTATAGACATTTCAATTTCGGTATGAGTCAATTTTGAAGGTATGAAAAAATTATTTACATTTTTTTAAGACAAAGCTAATATTAAGAAATGTAATTTTTGCCAAAAAATATTTCTTCGGTATATTGAAATTTTATAGACAATGCTAAAATATATATTATAGTCAAAGGCTAAACAAGCGTTGAAGAGTCACCAACGTGTTTCTCTTCTCGTTTTGTTTTGGACCGTTTTCTTTCTAAGATCGTTTTTGTTCGGCTTTTTCTTATGTAAACCCATCAGGCTTTTGTCTTAGCAGGCTTCTCCGCACCTCCAGCACCCCCAAAAATATTTCTTATTTTGACAGTGTCACTCTCTTTTTTTTTTTTT
>Ga0214543_1010858_pt1 | contig 13162 bp, 4 predicted proteins | sample CNSS2metaG_FD_160094 | JGI IMG/M metagenome (GOLD analysis project Ga0214543, IMG submission 160094) | Root nodule microbial communities from cowpea collected in UCLA plant growth center, Los Angeles, California, USA - CNSS2 | ecosystem: Host-associated > Plants > Roots > Nodule | place: USA...
TCACAAGAACGATCAGGACATACCGTTATGATCACTGATCAACAGAGACTCATACTGATGATTAAAACGTCGCATGCAAGCGGAAGAGGGCTTGCATGCAACAGAAAACAGAAAAGACTAGAAAAGATAGCGGAAACTCAACTTACCCGAACGGAGAAACTGATCGGTCCAATTTGAAGAGCTCGCCGAGAGGATCAATCCTACGGTCTCGGTTCTTCAATCAGACGACCAGAGAGACAGAACCTCTAGAGAGAAGTCAGAGAACTCTAGAAAAGTGGTTTCTAGAGAGATGGTGTGTTTTAAAATAATGAAACTCGTTTAATTCTATTTATACTAAAATCTTTTAATATTAAAATAATCGAGTCTCACTATTTTTAAACCACTATCACTTTTAAAACGCCATTTTCTAGGGTCTTACATAGCACAACTGGTGACATCTCTCCAGTTGGGAGGGTGTTAAAGGTCAGGTTTGGGGTTCGATACCCACTGACAACAACCTGCCTTGCGAAGTGGGGAGACACTTGGGGCGAGGGGTTGGGGTGTATTGGGCTGCAGACCTGACACGCTCTCAGTTGGAGGGGTGTTACAATATGCATATAAAGTACAAATATTTGTAATGAAATTACTTTAAAATTGTCTTAATTAAGCTCATGATGGTTTATATTTATAAAGTCACTTTTTAAAAAAAACAGATTTTTGTTAGAGCTGTCAAAATGGATAATTCGATTTGATCCGACTCAACTGATCACGAATTGATGATTTAGTGAGGCAACTCAACCCGGTTCATTTTTTAGCGAACAAAAAAAATTTGAACCCGGCCCAGTCCACCACGGGTTGGCGAGTTAAACGGATTGGCTCACGGGTTCACTTAATTAAAAAAATACAAATTATTTATGTTAGCTAACAAAAACAACCTAACATGACCCAAATATAAAAATCCAACTTAATAAAAAACACTTGTGCACCCCCCCTTTTATCTGGCTCACCATAGGTTCAACCTGGGTGAGCCGGAATTTAGATGAGTCAGGTCAAGAATCAACCCGTAAAGAAATTTGTAAAAAAATTTCAACACAACCCCGGCCTGAACTCGTGTGAGCTGGGTTGACTCGCGCGTTCCAACCCATTTTGACAACTTTAATTTTTAGTACTTTTCAAAATAGATGGATTTAATTATTATATATTTTTATTTTTATTAACATTTTGTGAAAAAAAAAAAGATTCCGTGAGAGTAAAATTACGTCTCTCCTTTCATTCTAAAACGGTGGTAGATTTTTCCAAAAAATAATATTTATTTCCATTTTAATTCTTATTAAAACAACATAATTAACATAAATTATTGTCTAACGGGGAAAATATTTCTATCAACGACAGGTAACAATTGAAGATATACTAGCAGATAATAATTAATAATAGAAGTATGTGTACTACACAGGGTTCAATATTACTAAAGTCTTTTTCCTTTAATTGTATTTAACTCTTTCATTTTCATTCATAAACTCATATTTAAATTTCCTGTGAGATGAATACATAATAGAATAATTGAATTTGGTGGATGAGAGGTAGGGTGATATGTATGTTGTTGAATGTGGTTGGAACATAGTGGAGTGATGAATGTATTGACATTGATGAAATCCAAGAATAAAAAAGGGTTATTGGAGCGTCCAGGGTTTTTGATTAGTTAGAAATGTGAATAATGTTACAGATATGAGATGGGATGTGTGAGAAGAAACCCTAATCATTAGGGTTTGGGAATGAAGTTGGTGAAATTTTTTCTCCATTCAATCCACAAGTGGTTGTTCTTATAAGCAGTTACATTTTTTTTTTTATAACTTAAGAAAGCAATTTACTCTTATTTTTTTTCTTTCACATTTTTCTTATTAATCAACCTTATTAAAATTTTAGAAATTCTTGCTACAAACGCATTATCATCTACATGTTTTTACATTTTTATTATACTATTTATTATTTCTCTGCAGTAAGAAGTCAAAATTAGAATAACCTTGACATAGTTTAATCTTAAGAATATTATAAAAATTAAATTATCAAACACAGTGGAAGCAGTGATCGCGTCAACGTAAATAGTAGTAAAAGATCATTTCCTTGATGACTGAGATATATCATCGTCAAAAATCTTATCTTGAAGTTCATGAAAAAATACTTTACGATGTTATAGTTTTTTTCTCCAAAAAAAAAAAAAACTTTATTAAGATAGTGCTATGAATAACTAAATATTAAGTATGTTTTATATTTATTAAGTAAGATTATTATGAAATAGTATACTTGAATCGACTAAAATACAGGTAATTAAACATTTATTCGTGCGTTTAAAAAATAAGAATATGGGTGAAAATATATGTACCTTTTCAAATATCGATGTGAATCTGTCGAGAAAAGAACGTGGATACGAAAATAAAGTTCATAATACTTTAGATGAAAGTTCCACGATATTGTTCCACTTCAACTACACGACAAATTGGCATGTCAACACAAACATATTACAGAAAAGAAAATTCCAATAAAAAGTATAAAGTTAATCATAGAGAATAAATTCAAATTTTTATGAAATGGATGCAAAAGTCGTGTCTTCTCCCTGGGAGATGCTACAGTTAAAATTTTTAATTAACGTTATAAGTGCACATTAGAATAATAACTCGGATATAGTTCTTCAGATATTTGGAAAATAATATTTTAACAAAATTGTATTTGACAAATCTTGAAAAACAATAATTTTTGATAAAAACAAAATTCTAAAATTTTATTATTTTATTTTTGTAACTTTCATAAAAAAATCAAAAAATTACTCTATTTAATAACTTTGTCAGCTTTATCAATAAAATATTTGTGAAAAAACCATTTTTCTATTATTAAAATAAAACTGCAATGTTAAAAACAGCAATGAATTTAATTGTGAGATATATTTTATCGGTTTTCTGTTTGGTTCTCACCTTGTAGATATTGGATAATGCGTCCAAGTCCTTTTTCGCAGCAGTGTAGTCTCCATCATCTGTGAACAAAGTAGATCGAATAAAGATAAAATTATGTTGGGGTTTCAATTCATCACCACCAATTTTGCTGTGATCAATTTTGAAGTTATGAGATTAGGACGTTCATGAAGGTGGGCCCATCAGGCCCGTGGGCCCATCAAGCCCACTCAGATACTTGGTGGAAGCCATCATAATGAAGATCGGAATCGTAATACTCGTCATCTTCAGAACAAGATTAATCGTCATTTATTTGTTGGTGTGCTCTTTGAATTTCAGAGACAATAGCTCCAAAATTAGGAATCTTGAACGTGGTGGAAGATATTGAAAGATGGAACGTGTGGCCCAGGTACTAATCTCCATACTGTGTTTCTATTCCTGGAACAAGGTTTTGATATTATTATAAACGTCGCTGTGAGAAAACACAGGCTCGGAATTTTTAGATTTGGAATTATTGAAAGTTTTGTTGAGTTTTATAATAAATCTGAACTGGCAAATGCTAATAGCTGCCCTAGGAATGATGATGGTTAAGAGATCATGTCCACTCTTATAATATTGAAATATATAAGTGTTATATATATTTTTTTAAATATTAAAAATATTTATATTCACTGACTAAATTTTGATTTTAGTCCTCTAAAAAAATTTCGTTGTTTTCTAGCGCAAAATAACTGAAATAATTGTTTTTTGATCCTTAACTTTTTATAAATTAATAGCTTATATTTGAAAAAAAAAATTAAGTAATGAAGTGATACATCCTATTGCTGTGATATTATGTTAGTGACACCTAAAAAGTCTTAAACATCCATGCAAGTAATGTCATTTATCTATTTTTTAGTTAATATGAAAAATTAAAATATAAATTTAGAATTTTAGAATTTTTTACATATATTAGAACTAAACAATTATTTCAAAAAATTATAAACATTTATATATATATATATATATATATATATATATATATATATATATATATATATATATATATAAAAGAATCAAAATCAAATTTCATTTTTACGTGAACTCAATATACTTAAATCTCTTTTAAACATATTCCTACTTGTTTTTGAATAAAGATGTTTCTTATTAATTTAATAATTGTCGATGAAATTAAAAATTTGTCATGCCAATTCTTTAAAATCGGTAAACAATATCCATCTAAAATTACCAACGTCGTTTATTTCACTTCATTTGAAAAAGAAAGATTCCGTTCGCTATGATGTTCATTAATAACCAAAATAAAAATATAAGTAATACATTTTCTGAATAATTTTTTTATACAAACTGAAATTTATTAAGAAATCACTTTCTTCAGTATCATATAAGTAACAAATTAACTTTAAAGATCCAGAGATTCATAGAAATAACTTCTGAACAAGCATCATTTTATTATAACATAACAATGGCACTATTTGGATACTTTTGGGCATTGTTTAGAAACAGATATAGCACTGGCCTTCCTAGTAGCAATTATATATGAGTATACTCAAAGTGCTACTTCTAAAACCATAAACCTTCAACATATCCCAAATTTTCAAGCATGATTGTGTTCATTTCTTTGGTAGAGTTTCGAAGCATAATGGTTTAAATTCTACGTTCTTAGATGTGTTTACCATAATAAATCAGACGGTCATAAACTAAATAACCATGTACCACTTCCATAAATTAATCACAGTATCCAGTATGAGGCACCAATGATTCTTCTTAAGATTACCAAAATGCTTTGAAGTTTCAATACCAAATAGTCTGAGGCAGCGTACATTCACAAAGATAATGAGCTGCACACAAAATTAACCTTGTCACGAACTATGCCACCTACCTAGAGCCTCACCAACACGAATTCTATCCCCTCGTTGGACACAGAACCTGAACTCTTGAGATGAATCGCCCTCATTGAGTTTTGAAATCGGAGCTTGGAAAACAAGTACAACTGTTGATCCCATGTTGAAAGCACCTAACTGGAGTAACAAAAGAAAAAAAGAATTAAGTTATGCAAAATGTATTGAAAACTCTTAAGGTCACAAGCTAAACTTTATGTATAATAAACAAAAGGAATCCAAATTCAACAGCACGTCGTCGACAAAACTTAATCTTAAAAGAAGACATCGCAAGTATACTGATTCAAATATTCAATCATATGATCCTCATAGATAGTTGTATAGATTTTGTATCAAGTGCAGAAGTTCCAAAAGGTAAAAGCACTTCTAACCTCATCTCCTTTCATGAGCATTCTGCCTACACCTTCACATTCATAAACCCGTTCTTCAGGAGGCTCTGAATGTAGAAACTTCTTCATTGGCCTGTTTGTATGAAGTTCAGGCTCAATGAAAAGCTGTCATGTTGAAATTTAAACTGAAGACATTAATATATAATTCAGTCAATGTAAATACAAGTCATCCCATGCCAATCGGTTATCTCTAAATATTGGGTCCCGTGGCTTCTATCATTATCCTTAAAAAGAAAAGTTGTTGGTGATCCATGAAAGCATATTTAGTGATTACTGGGAAAGAAAAATAAGATTTTAAAATCAACAGTTACTTTAGTCTTTTCCCAGAGTTGTTAACACTAAAATATAACCCTTGTTTTTTTCAATGGACATTAGAGTACAATAGTTACAAGAATGAACAAACCTCAATTGACCCAATATTTGTCGCACCAATTGCAGCAACTGCCATAAACCCTTCCTGCCACAGACCTTCAAGAACGACCTGAAGAATTTAGAGTCAATGTCGATAGGTAATTATAAAGTTTATGATTCAATTCAAATCAATCCAGAATTGAAAAATTAAATAACATCAAAGAAAAAAATAAATTTTATCATTCAAAGAACAGTGTGATGAAATTATTTATGAAGGAAACGTTAACTACTTTAGCTGATTGGCAAATATTAATGATCTTTTGACAGAATTCACTACTAGGTTATTGAATTCTTCATGAATGAGTTCATCAACAAACCATTATTGTCAACAAAATAAAAGCAAGACGATGGTAAAAGAGAGGATTAGAGAAGTCTTCAGAAGAGTTTATAGGGAGTATTAACTAGAAAGAATGCCACTCCTACTAAGAACTAAAACTCAAGACTTGATTGTTTCCCAAGAAAAATATCCACATGAGAAAAATAGGTAAATTCAGATAAAGGGCCCCTTGCACTTAGAAAATTAGTGCAACAGCATCTAGTTTATTTTCAGAAATAGATTTATTTTCAATATAAAATTAGATCAATGTGCCACCACTTAGTTTAACTCAAGCAGTGAATGTTGGGTCGGATTAATTAAGGTAGAAAAGTCTTGAAGTTCAATTTTTATTCAAATCGCCAAAATAAATATATAAATAGAAACATGACATGAGGACATTGAAAGGAAAGCTAACGGAAAAGCACAACACTCTGACATTGACCATCGCAATCAGATATGAATTACCCTCTCGTTCTCAATGTAGAGATTTCTAATTGTTCTAGTAGCACGTTCATTCAGGGGATAAAGACGGCCTGCAACATAAACAATAAACCAAACAGCAACAGATAATAAGAATACAGTAAAACTAAATAGAAATTAATTAACGTGCTTATTGTGCAGCATGATATACAATACATGCAAAATTTGAAAATCTGCAGATCTACTTCATTCTTTTCTCCCACCTGGTTCAAATAACTATTTTCATGAGTATGGGGAAGAAATAGATTGGCAGAGCTTTATAAAACAGTTATCCATGATAAATCTAGAAAGTCCACCTGTACCCATCACCAATGCAATCTAAAAGTTTTCCTAGAGGAAAATAAAAAATAAAAAAAAATGTAAAAAAATTCAACATGAAGAAGCCACATAATCATTTTATGATGAATCTTTTCTTTGCTATCTTGCATGGGATATTTTTTATGATCACAGCTGGAAATTACTTGGCTATTTTGGATAAACAGAAGATTAATAAGTGTTGTTGTCAATTTCTTAGACTGTTAAGGCTTACATGAGATGGTTTACCAGAAAAATGCCTGCGCACAAGAATGTTCCAATCAGCTGGGGAGTGTATTCGATGGTAATCTCCAGGCTTCAAGTAAACCACACAATAAAAAAGTCCTCTCTTTGGGCTGAAACGGAAAATTTAATAACGTATGAATTGTCATGCCACACGTTCAGTCTCTCTACCGATAAAAGTATAGCAGATACATTCAGGGCCAGAGTTCAATAAAAAAAAAACAACAATCAGCATTTAATGTGAAAAGGTCGCATTCTTGATAATAGACAAAAATAAGTCAATATGGATTGCATGTTCCTAAACCATGAAAGCAATTCAGACTACTCTTAAGTTTGCTTTATAATGGTAAAAATAATAAGAACCATACCGAGAGAGAAGCAGAAATCATTTCTTGAAAAGTTGACAATAAAATTGTAATTTTCAGTTAAAAAAGAAAAAAAAAATCTCATTGTATAGATTTTGCAGAATCCTAAGACTCCTCCAATTAAATAAAACACTTTTGATTTCAATTGCAGCTGCAGCAAGCTTGCTAAATCATAAAGTCTCTATCAATTGAAGTCAATAAGCCACTTTACGATAGAAACTCAAATACCTCTGAAACCTCCCAGAAGTACTCAAATAATGATCACAAATATTAATGATAAATGCATCATGAAAAAAATTAAGAGTAGATGCATGATGAAAATTTAGCAGCTAATTTGAGAGGTTGAACAGATAAATTTATCCATCTATGATTTTCTACAATAAACAGGCCCTTCCTTAACTACAATTGCTTACAACCAGATGCAGTAAACATTGGTAGCATAAGGCAATTAGAAATACTTCACCACATTACCATGATGATTTTGGGTCCCAAACTTTTGGTGAAGCCAATGAAACTCTCCACCATGACTTCTTGCTCTTCTCGGTAGTTGTTATTGACTCATTATGCTTCTCTTGCACATCACCATCTGCTGTTATTGGAAGGAAAGGGCTTGCACCAAGAAGAGAAAAAACTGAATATGAAAACCCTTTAACCTGTTCAATCATTGCCCCTGCTCCCTTCAGCTCCCCAAATCTTAAAATTGTACCGTCCACAGGACTAACCTGCAGAAAATAAGTATGGTCAAACAGGTTATGTATCAGCTGGAAATGGCACAAAGGCATTAGAGAATTTCAAATAGCTGTTACCAGTTACCAGACACTGCGGATCAACATCAATAGGCCGGGAACCTTCTTTCAAAGTGCGAACAAAAAAATCCCTTAAAGTGACATACTGGTCTAGAGGTAAACCAGCTTCTTCTAAATCTGAGGTGTCAACAATATTATAACAATTAAGAGTATTCTTACACGTATTATAGATCATATCATGAGCAAGTTCTGCCAGTTTCACGAGATGATGGTTATAGGAGCAAATAACAAGAAAATGATTGAAAGATATATAAATCATACTTGAATGAAATGCCCGAGCCCAGGATTTATAGATAACGGGCCTCAGCCAAACTGGTATTTCCTGAATAAGTAAAATCATATAAATAATACAACATGCATAATCATTTTCAAATTATAGAGATAGCTTTGACTTGATAAAAGGAGAGAGAAGTACATTAAGAAAAAATTTACTTTAAAATATGCTGCACTACTTTTATCTTGCACTCTCTTTTTTTCTGATTAGCAGTGCTGCTCTATCTCTCATCATTTATTATTTACTTTTGCTTCTTTCCCTCTACTAAAATTGCTGTTTTTCACGTATTAAAAGTCATTTTATTTCTTCATCAGGTCTCTAATGCTAAAATTACTCATAAATTCTGAATATTATTTCTCTTTCCAAATACTTACTACAGGTAACAACATAAGGCGAATAAATTTGCAAATATAAAAATATAAAGCTTCACTGATTAATAGATATAAGTATATATAAAAAAGGATATTCCAATATCACATTGACTTCTTACCACGCTTGTCAAGTATCCCCAGCATCTAGAAATTGAACGAAGGGGCAGTAATCTCAAAAATGTAGCCTAGTGTTGACAAAGCCATGGCACATGTATCAGAATCAAAACAAATATGTACTATACACACACATACAAGAACTCAAATGTTTCTTTTTTGTACTGATGTAAAAGTTTTACCTTTATATCAGGCTGGAACTCCACTTCAATTCCTTTCTCCTTCATCTCTTCAGTCTGCCACAAGGGTAATCAAATTTATTCTCTAGAGACTACGTAAACTACAAACCATTTAAGGCTAAAATTCCAATTGACCAAACAGAACCTAAAAAGGATTCTACTACTGAAGTGCAAAAATATTTCCAGCATCATGGCTGAAAACAGTGTGGAAAAGACTGAAGGCCTCACTACCAAAAAATAAGATTCAACTTCTCCCTTGTCTAGAATGTTAAAAATATATTTTTATTTTTCTTTATTTATTTTACTTTTGCAGTGACCGAAAATAACAACGGACATGTAAAAGAAGGAGGAATGTCAATGATCAATCACTGATAAGTCATAGTGCCCGATGTATCATCTTTTCTCCAGCATGTTTTGTGGAAGGAAAAAAACACCACGTTCATTTAACCGGGTGTCTGTGTGTGCCACCAAGGTTGATATTAATGCAACCATGGTTTGGAATAAAACAAAAGGCTCCTAGACAATGCAATTAGACTCTACTAGTTGATAAACCAGTAAGCATACCCCAAGCATGTGAGCCTTGGTTAAGCAGGATAAGGATATTCGGGGGGAGCTTCAGGTCCATCAGAGCCAATGTAGGCAAGTGGACAAAAATAAATGAGGCCATTGATGTTGCTAGAAGAATCAGTTTGGCGACCAAACTTTGCCTTGCCAATTAGTCTTAACACAATATAAAAATTGAATGTACCTTCTTGTCAACATAGAGTCTGCGGGCATGGAGAACGCCAAGCATAAGTATGGTAGCAACCGTCGCGCCAGGTACAAGAAAAGAATCCCCTGCACACTCTCGTAGCAAATCAAATAAGCACAACGCTTCAGAGCATGAATAATACATAGCCAATTGCAACATATTCAAAACTCCGTTCAATTTGAAAATCCACGGCAATACCTATACTACTTTCCTTGCGAAGATTATAACCATCACAATTCACAGTAAAAACATTCCCTCCCAATACATACGTAACTTATCGTAGGTCAACATTCAGCTTCCATCAACAAACCGTTTAACCAAACGTAGAAATGTATTCATCGTGCTTAAAAGTTATGACAGTTTAACTTGTGTATGGATTGAAGTAGAGAAGCAACTTAACTGACCTTGGGAATTTCCACTTCCGCCATTGATAGAAGCACGAGGTCGACGAATTTGAAACCTTTTGGTGAAGGATGAGGTGTAACGAGCGTTTTTAAAGGGATGAATGTGGTGAGGAAACACTGGGAACTTGTGTGAAAACCTATATTTCATTTTTGCAATCCGTGAAGTGGCGTAGAGTATGTTAGTGTTTGCAGAATTAGGAAGAAGAAAGCGCCACGTTAAAAAATTGCAATTCTCGATTCTGATTTATCACCAATAGTTCTGATTATCTGAACCCCTTTGGTCATTTCAATTCCAATCACAGACATTTCCTTTTAGAATAGCACAAAAATAATTTGATTCTTAACAAAGATGCAGATAAAAAAAAATATTAAATATAACATTTCTTTAAATATGTTCTTTAAAATTTCAATATATTAATACTTTTATCCTTATAATCCATGGGATTTTATTGAAAAAATACTAAATATTTATGTTGTCTTACTTTCTGTTTATGTATAACAAATAGATGTGTTGTAGTTAAAATATTCCAATAATATGAAAAATAATATATGAGAAAAAATTATTTTATAACCTTAAAAAGAAATTAAAAACTCTGCATTTGAGTTTATAAAATTTAAAAATTTATACACAATAGAAAAATAATAAAAATTTAAGAAATCACTATTAGAATAACTCTTATACTTCATATTATATTTCACTCTATGATGCGCGGATACGACATGTATATGATGCGTCAATATGTTTATTTTAGAAATAATATGATACAATACGTAATAGATACATGATATATAATAAATATATCATTGTTAGTAGCTAATATTAGTGGACAATTTAGAAATCAATTATTTTAGTAGTCAAAATATTGGTAGATAATGTTAGTAACTAATTTATAAACCAACTTATAATAAAAACTATTTTAATTATCAATTATAATTGTTTAGAACTATTTTAATTGTTAATAATTTTTAGTTTGGTATCTAAATTGGTCACTGTGTAGTGACTACATATTTGTTGTCACTGTTCAAAATTTTGTTTGCACTATATTATGACTTTATAAATTCAATATTTCATTAATAAATATCGATAAAGTATCTTAAAATATCAAAAACGGATACATATCGGACACAAATACGTAACGCAAGTGAAGGTATCTTTGCATCATAGATTCCAATGATATGCATTTTATTTTCAAATTTTCAATTATTTCTCAGGGGACTATGTTTAAATTTGTAGTAGTTATATTTTCATTTTCATTTGATCACCGCTGTCGTTGTCACAACTTAATTTAACAAAAATTCACATTTTTATTAAATATTTTTAATTTATAGTTATATTTGATTTAAAATATAACGAAAATGTTAAAAAGGAAGAATAATAACATTAATTTATAATTTTAAGAGATTAAAAACCACATAATCTTTATGTGATTTTGATTATTTTATATCATTTTTGACCTTTTAAAATTTTAAATAAATGGTGTTATTTAATACTTTTAAACTTTTCATTTTAATTTTAAACCAACTTTAACCATAAATAAAAAATATTTAATACAAATTTGAATTTTAATAAAAATAATAGTATAACATCTATATCGAAATTAAATTTCGTTTTAATATGTAGGAGAGACAAATTGTTAAGTTTTTGAAGAATTTGGGACAAAAATAAATAAAAATAACAAATATCATGACCGTATTAAATATAAAAAACTTAGACATAATATTAGTTTGACACGTGAACATTTTTGTATTTTTTTTTAAATTAAGAAAAAAAAAATTACGAAATGACATATGCTAGTTACTGTTTACAATCTGTTAATTATTTCAACGGAGTTAGCGAAAATGATAAAAATAAACAAGATTGATGAATATTATGATCAAATTAAACAAAAAAAATATGACAAAATTTTAAAAAATGAACGAATATTATGATCAAATCAGTAGTTAATCTAAGATTTTTCATCAAAATTGACATTATAATTATATTAATTACACCAACAAAACAAATTATCTTTATTAACAAATTAAAGTAGAAAGAAAAGTTTCATATCTACTTAAAAAAAAATTAAAAAAAATGATTAAATTGTATCAATTTTTAAAAATGTAGGATTAAATTGAAAAAAAAAATGGGTGACCAACTTGAAAATAAAAATCAAATAATGTTAAAATATATTAGGATGAAAACATAAAGAAATGCACATATCAAACATGTTCATTCAGTTAAGGGGTGTGTCATTATATAAATAAAGTAAAAAAATTAGTCGTGTACCAAAGTTACAAATTTATTAAGGACAAAAGTTATTAAACCCGTTTAAATTTCAGAACATTACCTAATTAAAATGTTTTCTTATAAAAAGAACATCTAAAATATAATAACGCATCAACCGACACAATAATAAACTAGGCAGCAAAAATGGAATAAGAAAAAAAAGTTTAGGAAAAAATTCTTAAGTTTGCTTTTCTATATTATTATTTTTATTTTCAAATTGAAATAATAGTTTAAAAAAAATATTTTAAAACAAAAAAGTACTTATAAGAAAATAAAATATATTTAGTTTTGTATGATTTATGATTTATCAACTAGTACTTTTTTAAAATTATACTACTGAAATAGTTAACATGTAAAAGGCAAACTAACAGAACATTAATAAAAAAGTTATAAATATATAATGTATCATATATATATATATATATATATATATATATATATATATATATATATATATATATATTAACAATTTGACCACGGTATTATTTTTAAATTTACTTAATCTTATTTTGTTAAAGTCATGAGACATTAACTTTGACATAAATATATTATAATTTTAAATGAAATACTATTTTTAATATTTTATTCTTTAGTTTATTAATTGTGTGAATATTTAATTATTTATTTTTTGTTTTATATAATATTTAAAAATTTATTATTATTATTTTAGTAATATTATG
>Ga0214543_1010859_pt1 | contig 13161 bp, 4 predicted proteins | sample CNSS2metaG_FD_160094 | JGI IMG/M metagenome (GOLD analysis project Ga0214543, IMG submission 160094) | Root nodule microbial communities from cowpea collected in UCLA plant growth center, Los Angeles, California, USA - CNSS2 | ecosystem: Host-associated > Plants > Roots > Nodule | place: USA...
TTTACGTTAACTAAACTTGAGAAATTTAATAAGAACCAAGAATTTAAGACAATAAAAAACAAATCTCTAAAGTTCTCAGAAATCAAATTGATGAGATACGAATGACTTATCTAAAATGGTATTCATGATTTGGTATAATGATATAATAACATGATATAATAGCGAATGATAATAATATTTTTTTGAATTCTATTATTATGTGTGTTTGTTTTAAGGAGAGGAAATGAAGAGAAAAAATGAAGAGTTTTTCTTCTAAAGAAAAATTATATATAACAAATCTAATTTGTTCCCCCTATATTTTTAGTCCTAGTTCCGCCACTGGTCTTAGCTGCAAAGCTTTTAAATTTATCAAGGACTTACTTGCAAAATTTTAAATTTAAGGGACCTAACTGCAAAGTTTTTAAATTTAACAGGGACCTACCTGCAAATATTTTAAATTTAACAAGGACTTAGCTGTAAATATTTTTGATTTAATAGGGACTTACCTACAAAGTTTTTAAATTTCTCAGGGACCTACCTGCAAATTTTTAAATTTATAAGGAACCTACTTGCAAAGTTTTTAAATTTAACAAGGACATACCAACAAATATTTTAAATTTATGAGAGACTTACATACAAAGTTTTTAAATTTATCAGGAACTTGCCTGCAAATATTTTAAATTTATCAGGGACTTACCTGCAAAGTTTTTAAATTTATCAAGGACCTACTTATACAGTTTTAAATTTATAAGGTATTCACTTGCAAAGTTTTTAAATCTAACAGGGACCTACCTGCAAATATTTCAAAATTGTAAGGGACTTACCTGCAAAGTTTTTAAATTTATCAAGAACCTACCTGTAAATATTTTAAATTTATCAGAGACTTACCTACTAACCTTTTAAATTTATCAGGGATCTACCTGCAAAGTTTTAAATTTTTCAGGGACCTACCTGTAAAGTTTTTAAATTTATAAAGCACCTACTTGCAAAGTTTTTAAATTTAATAGGTACATACCTACAAATATTTCAAATTTATCAAGGACCTATATGCAAAGTTGTAAATTTTTTAAATATTACAGAGACCTACATGCAAATATTTTAAATCTTTTAGAGGCTTAACTGCAAATATTTTAAATTTATTAGAGACTTACCTTCAAAGTTTTTAAATTATTCAGGGACCTACTTGCAAATTTTGAAATTTATAAAGGACCTACTTGCAAAGTTTTTAAGATTAACAAGGACCTTCCTAAAAATATTTTAAATTTATGTGGAACTTACCCTTAAAGTTTTTAAATTTATCAGGGACCTACCTATAAAAATTTTAAATTTATCAGAGACTTAGCTACAAAGCTTTTAAATTTATCAAGGACCTACCTACAAAATTTTAAATTTATGAGAGACCTATCTGCAAAGTTTTTAAATTTAACAGGGACCTACCTGCAAATATTTTAAATTCTTATGAGACTTATGTGCAAAGTTTTTAAATTTATTAAGAACCTACCAACAAATATTTTAAATTTATCACAGACTTACATGCTAACCTTTTAAATTTATTAGGGACCTATCGCCTACCTGCAAAGTTTTAAATTTTTTAGGGACTTACCTGTAAAGTTTTAAATTTATGACGGACCAATTTACAAAGTTTTTAAATTTAACAGGGACTCACCTGCAAATATTTTGAATTTAACCGGAACTTACCTACAAAGTTGTTTGAAATTTTCAACGAATTACCTATAAAGTTTTAAATTTATAAGGAACCTACTTACAAAGTTTTTAAATTTTAGTAGGGACATCCTGCAAATTTTTTAAATTTATGAGGGACTTACCTGCAAAGTTTTTAAATTTATCGGTGGACCAACTTGTAAATATTTTAAATTTATCTTAGACCTACCTACAAAGTTTTTAAATTTATAAGGTACCTACCGACAAAATTTTTAAATTTATGAGGGACTTATCTGCAATGTTTTTAAATTTATCATAGACCTAACTGCAAATATTTAAATTTTATCAGGACTTACCTGCAAAATTTTTAAATTTATGAGGGATTTGCCTGCAAATATTTTAAATTTATCATGGATTTACCTCCAAAGTTTTAAATTTATAAGGGACTCACTTGCAAAGTTTTTGAATTTAACAAGGACCTACCTACAAATATTTTAAATTTACGAGGGTCTTACCTACAAAGTTTTTAAATTTATCATGAAACTACCTGTAAATATTTTAAATTTATCAAAAAACCTACAAATCTTTTAAATTTATTAGGACCTACCTATAAAATTTTAAATTTTTCAGGGACTTATCTATAAAGTTTTAAATTTATGAGGGATCTACTTGCAAAATTTTTAAATTTAATATAGACTCACTTGCAAATATTTTTTATTTAAAAGGGAATTACCTCGAAATTTTTAAAATTTTCAACTACTTACATGTAAAAGTTATAATTTATATGGGACCTACTTGCAAAATTTTTAAATTTAATAGGGACCTAACTATAAATATTATTAAATTTATGAGGGATCTTCTTGATTCACTATGATGCACCGACACTTTAACATGGGTTGTGTATCCGTGTGCGACACGTATCCATGTTTGTTACTTTAGGATACTTTATCGATACTAATTAATGAAATATTTAATTTATAAAATCGTAGTACACTAACACTACCATAAATTTTTTGAATAATGACTAATTTTAGTTAAAAAAAATTAGTCACTATATAATGACCAAATTTATATACCAATTTAAAAACTAAAAATTATTAGCAACTAAAATAGTTTCAAAAAATTATAATTAGTCTCTAAATTGATAATTAAAATAGTTTCTATTATAAATTGATTTCTACATTGGTCACAAATATTAACTACCAAAGTTTTGACTACCAAAATAATTGATCTCTAAATTGATTTGTAATTAGAAAATTGGTCTCAAACATATTTTTGGTTACTAAAATTGGATTATTTGATAATTTTCTTGTAAAGGTACTTTTATGATAACAATAATTTATATTTTTTATGTGGACAACTTTAGTACATATAATTTTATTTTGAATTCACGTAATAACAATCATATATTTATTATGTTTTTAAGAATTATTGTTTACTTTTCGATATTCATATATCACGTATCTATTACGTATCGTATCTTATTATTTTGAAAATAAACATATCGACATATCAATTATGTGTCATATCCAATACACGTATCGTATTCATACATCATAGTTGATTCATGATTCTTCTTGTGTGTTTGTGTAATAAATTTTTTGTATATAGAAATTTTAGAAAGCATAGGTTATACAGAAACTTGATGAGATTTATATGCATTTGAAGTATCATAGGAATTTCCAGTTCTATATCTCTTGGAGAAGTGTTCTTTTGTGTTCAATTTAGATTCTTCTACGATAATCGTGATGCTATTTTTTTTTTCTTGTTAAACCAATTTCATAGTTAAGCGTGAAAACTCTAAAATCCAACCGATTACTCAAAAAGCCACTGCTCAACGATTCATGACATCATTTGACTCTCACGAATTCATGATATAGTTGACATTGAACTGATCAAACAGAACATCATTCACACATATAACTATTCTTCAAGGAATGTTTTGTGCTTTACCTCTTTTACCCCCAATAAGGATAGTAATCTTGTTTAGTTAATTTAATAATTTATTTTATAGTTATTTTTTATTTTATATTATTTTTTCTAAAAGTAATACCTTTTTATAATTTATTTTATTTTAATTCTTAAGTTTAAAAAAATAATTCAATCGAAAAAAATTATATTTAAAAAAAAGATAACTTAAAAAAGTAAAATTAATAAAATAATTATTTTAATAAAAAATTTACTAAAAGAGTAAATTTGGAAGACAAAATGTAGATTCTTTATATATACCAGTGAAAACATATTCACTTTTCTAATTTTAAAAACAAATATAATGTTAAATTACAATTTAGTCCTAAATGTTTTTTCCAGTGATATCTTAATTTTTGTCAATTTTGTTCAATTTGGTCAATTTTTTATAACTTCGTTTTAATGATGAATGGTAATAAATTGTGATTGTTACGTGTCACTTCGTGATTTTTTTTAAAATGTCCACGTGTCAACCTAACAGCGTGTCACATGTCAGAATCAATGTTTATATTCAATTTGGTATATTTTTATTATTTTTTCTCAATTTACTTCCATTTCTTTTTAAAATGGAAGAACTTTTTCTCTCTTTAAATGGAGACCAAATTTAATTTTATATAAATGTTATAATGATTTAATTAAAAGTCACATTTTTATTAAATATTTTTTGTTTAGGTCTACGATTAATTTAAAATTGGAATGAAAATTGTAAGGATAAGGATTAATATAATTGATCTAAAATTTTAAATTAATTGTAATATTTCAAAAAATATTTAATAAAAATTTAAATTTTAATAAAAACATAATTATAACATATATAAAATTCAAATTTGGTCTGAATTTGGAGATGGACAAAATTACTCCATTTAAAAAAGAATGAGATTAAATTGAATATAAAATATTAACTTTGACACGTTGGCACGTTGTTGGGTTGACACATGGACTTTTGTTCCTAATTAAAGAAAAAAACGAAATGACAGGTGACAACCATTGTTCATTACCGTTAATCATTAAAACGAAATTAGCAAAAAAGACCAAATTGACAAAAATTGACAAAATTATGACCTGATTGAAAAACAATATTAAGACAAATTGACAAAACTGACCGAAAATAGACACTTAATGTGTAATTTAAACTAAATATAAATGATTTTTTAAACTTTATTGTAAATATTTTTATTTATTTCGTAGATAATTTGTTTGTATTAAAGATACTTATTTTTGTTAAAAGAAATAAAATAAAAGAAAAATTAAATGAATGAAACAGTTAAATCTAACAATATTACTTAAAAGGCGAAAATGATAAAACAATTGTTTTAATTTCAAAAAATGATTATTTAGGTAGGTAAAATTGAAAATATAAATGTGAACAATACATAAATATATATTATTATCATTATTGTTATTATTATTGTTGTTATTATTATTATCAGTAAAATTACTGAAAAGCATGTCCGCTTGTGTCTCCAATTTTTTTAATTTTAAAAGTGAATATAATAATTTTTTAAATTTTATTGTAATTTTTTTATTTTGTAGATAATTTTTTTATTAAAAATAATTATTTTATTTTAAAAATATTAATTTAAAAGAAAAATTAAATAAATGGAACAATTAAATTTAAACAATAGTTACTCAAAATGTAAAAAAGTAAAACAATTGTTTTAATTTTAAAAACGATTATTTATTGAAGGGTAAAATTTAAAATGTGGATAAATAGGACATTCTTTCTATATAGATTAGTGAAAACACATGCTTGCATGTGTGTTCACTTTTTTTAATTTTAAAAATAAATATAATTTTTTTTTAAAATTTTGTTATAAATATTGTAATATCTCAATTTTAGCAGCTTAAAAATAATAAAATAGGATATTCCACTTTACTGTTCAAAACAGATAAACAAATGTATAAAGTATATTAATACAGTCTTACAAATGATCAGACTATATAAATATATCAACTATACATACCAAACATTTCTAACTCTAAACACAAATTAACTACTTACAACAACTTTCCACTGAGACCTCCTTCAACCTAAAAGATAGCTCCTCAACCTCCAGAGGTGTCTCTGAAACTACATCCACCACTGCTCCCACCGAATAGGTGATCATCGCAAAAGGAAAACATACAACACAAGACAAAAACACAGAAGAAGGGTAAGCTAATGACTTTCAAAGAATTTTCTTAAACAATATAATATTGATATATCTAACAACTATAAACAAGCATATATTCACACACACATATTTCTAAACTACGACTCAACTAATCCGGATACATGCATTAAGGTCGGATCCAGTCAGTTATGCACTTGTAGTGGCATCTCATGCTCTGCAGAGCGACAGATTAAGAGTCAAAACTCTACCACATACAAGGTCAGTCCGTTAACACCTATGGTCAAGAAAAAATCCCTAGGCTAGGACCTCCTGCTCCTCTCACCACATACCCCATTCCTCTCTACTTGAGAATTTGAATGGTTATTAGAGCGTCAGGATAACTGCCAAGACAATCCCTACCTCAATGCATACACTACCACAATCACTACTAATCCTCCTTAGGTTAGCATCAACCAATCTCAACTCAGTCTTATATAAACAATCTCATACCATATACGCATCATTCATAATAATTACAAAGCTTCTATGAGAACTAAAATACCACCCAATTTAACTCCAAAAATACAAGTTTCAGATTCTGACTCACTTGCCCAACTAGTAGTACTCGCCCAGCCACTGGCTCATGCTCGCCCAGCTAGTACACTTGCCCAACCACTGGTCAAGGTCTGAAGTTTCTTACTTGGAAATTCGCCCAGCGAGCAGCACTAGCCCAGCCACTGACCCATGCTAGCCCAGCGAGTAGCACTCGCCCAGCGAGTATGTGAATCTGCATAATTCTGCAGATCAGTGTTCTGCATAATCCTGCATATCAACTTATTTGCCCAGCGAGTAGGCTCGCCCAGCGCGTAAGCAATTCTGCATAATTCTACAGAAACTAATTTAAGCATAATTATACCTATTCAACCAATCCATACAACTCCAAAACCTCCACCAAAGACCATTCGAGTATTAAACATTAATTCTATCAAAATATTCACACCAATTGCATCCAATTGCACCCATAACATACAATTATTCTCAAGCAACAGATAAAACCTAAGTATTTATCGTTTTCAAACATCACAACCCAATTCACATATCAAACACATCAGTTAATTATAGAATAATCATATAATAACAATCCTAACAGGTTTGTGAAACATAACAGACATTAGCTTCCCTTACCTGGTATCCTGCTTAAACAACTCTATAAACGCCAAACGTCTCTAACTCCACAGGATGCTCTATCTACATATAGAAACATCACAAGAACGATCAGGACATACCATTATGATCACTGATCAACAGAGACTCATATTGATAAATAAAATGACACATGCAAGCAGTAGAGTGCTTACATGCAACAGAAAATAGAAAAAGATAAAAAAGACAACGAAAACTTAACCTACACGAACGGAGAAACTGATCGGTCCAAATTGAAGAGCTCATCGAGAGGATCAATCCTACGGTCTCGGTTCTTCAATCAGACGACCAGAAAGACAGAACTTTTAGAGAGAAGTCAGAGAGCTCTAGAAAAGTGTTTTTTAGAGAGATGATGTGTTTTAAAATAATGAAACTCGTTTATAACAATTCTATTTATACTAAAACCTTTTTAATATTAAAATAATCGAGTCTCACTATTTTTAAACCACTATCACTTCTAAAGTACCATTTTTTGGGATTTTACAAATATCTTTTTATTTATTTTGTAGATAATTTTTTATTTATTAAAGATACTTAATTTAATTTAAAAATTATTAATTTAAAAAGAATTAAATGAATGAAATAGTTAAAACTAATAAAATGATTATTTAAAAGGTAAAAATGATAAAACAATTATTTTAATTGTAAAAAATGGTTATTAATTAAAGAATTAATTTAAAAATAGAAATCTATGACACCAAAATGGGATATCCTATATATATAAACCTTTATATATAAATATAAACAAGTAAAACTACACGTGAATAGCGAATGTGTATTCACTTTTTTTATGACAAAAAATAATGAAATTATAATTAAGAAAGTAATTTTTTTTTACAATTTAGTTTTGGATAGTTTTTATTTATTTAACTTAGAAAAAATGGTTAAATTTAAAAATCAGTTAAATTAAATAAAATGATAACTTGAAGAGTAAAAGTGAAAAAAAAGTGGAATTTTTTTTTTCCAATATATATATATATATATATATATATATATATATATATATAGGTTCTCATTAATTCAAAATGTGAGCACTATTTCTGCCAGATCTGATTAAGAGAAATTTTAAAAGTGTATTTTAAAAAAAATGAAATTAAAACAATTAAATGAACCTCAACAACTTACAATTAAGTTTTTTTTTTTTTCTCTCTTTATGTTTGTTTAAAGAGGGAATAAACTCTGTTAACTCTCTGATGAGAATGGGAGATTGTTAACCACACATTAAGGATATACTTTGTCAACAAATTGCGTATAGAGTTTAGATGCATGATTGCTTTAACTAGGTATCTATCTTACTTTTACAGATATCACAAGTATATTTAAATGTTTTATCCGAGAATTGACCTTAAAATGGGTGTTTAACTTAATTTTATAGACATTATAATTAATTTGTACATATTATTACTGAAAAAAAAGTAATGAATTTTTCTAATTTAAAATATTATTTTGAGCAACATTGCTCCTATACTAAATTTGTCATGAAGTAATAAGTATAAAAAGTTATCTTAACCTCTCTAAGCATCAAATAATTGGGCAGAAAAATAAGATGGTGAGTTGCAATAATGTTAAGAATTAAAAGAAAAAATGCATCAATCTAGTGAAAAAAATATATTTTCATCGTGATATTACTAAAAATTTTAGCAAATGATTTAAATTAATTTAATTCTTTTAATGTCTTTTTTTAATAAAGAAAATTATTAATAAATTTGGGTGGTGAAGAATATGCATATGACATCCAACATGAGATCAGAACATTTCATATTTCACAAGAATCTTTAGTACAAAAGAAATAGGACAATATTCGACGTGACAAGTCTTTCATATTTCAATTATGAGAAGAAAATTACAAAAACAAGGATAAGGGTGAATATGTGGTACTCATTAACCATCTTCCAATTGATGCATATAAGATGTATATATAACCTTATCAAGTATAAGCTTATTTTCCCTTTGAATAAGTGAATTAATCTTTTTAAACATACCAACCTACTTCCTTTCTCATTATCAAAATAAGTATAAATCTAATTAACATTAAGTGAAGTTGTTTTATAAATATATAAGTTGTGAGATTTTTCAACACTGCACACTCACCTCTCCTTAAAAGAAAATGCAACACGTGTAATAGGTATAATAATCTCATTAGAAAATGTAAACTAAAAGAATTTTTATGTTGTTTACTATTATTGTAGATTGCAGATCCAATAAGATACATCTACCTTAAATAATCATATCATATTTCTTGATATTGTAATTGACTTTGGCTTATAGATTAAATGACCCAACGTATCAACCATTATGCTTGTTATAATTACTCTTACACACTGCATATGCAAATCAAAGTTTGACTTGATAATACAAATTCCCTCAAGAATCTCTTATTAACAAGTTTCACAGTTCTACAACTCAAAATAAACCGAAAATACAGGATAGAGAACTACTAAATTTTTAAAAGTACATTTTACTTACTTTTATTAGTATATTAATATGAGCACAAGTATTATAAGTATTATTAGATTCTTCGATATAATTTGTTTTCTCTTTATTTATTAGTGTCAAAATTTTGCTAGCTAAGACTTTATTGCTATAATCTTATGTTTTCCTTCAAGGTAAAAACTGGTGGTAGCGCATTGTGATGAGCTTATAAGAAAATATAGATTAAAAATATTTGTAATTGGTTGTAGTGAAAATTGTAACGAGGAATGTTGATACACCCATGCATACATAGATAATTACAGGAGATGAAATGTATCCACAAACACCCATTGACAAATCACGATGCAAAACTTAATTATACATATTATTTTAGAAGAAACTTTACATAGAAAATTTTAAAGATATGAGATGAACTACTAAGACACGATGCATTACATTTGTCATACTATAACAAAACTTAGCTTTACAATTTAAGTTATTTGTATTTACAATTAGACTATGTCTTGATGGATGAATATATAATAGAATTTTTTAATATATAAATGCTTTGATCATTATATATATATAACAAATTACTTTTTTAATAATAATTATAAAAAATGTTGAATATAAATCAAAAGTGTCTTACATTACATTTATTTATTTTTTACTAATTCTCTACTTTCTCTTTCTCTTTTCTTTTTTAAAACCAATAATATGACTAAATTTGCTTAAATTTTCCTTTGTCAACAACCATGACTTTTGAAACCTAAAAAGAAAAAAAAAACAATAAAAATTATCTCTTACAGACAAAAAATAACACACTCTTATCTCAAAACAAAACACTAAATATTAATTCATTACACCCATGCTCATAAATATATAATAAATTTGTTTTCTCTATTGTATTCTCTTATAAAAATATAAAAAATAATTAATAATTAGCTTTAAAAGAACTGTAAAACTAACAGTTATGTAAATACTTTCATAAGCTTTTCATTATTAGTTCATAGTTATTTATATTTAAATACGCAGATGTATCTCATTCAAGTTTTTAGGTCATAGTTTTTGAGTGTAATTATATCTATAAGTGATGGATATTGACTATTAATTTTGGAGAAGTGAAAATAATATTTCAAAATTTATGTTTTATCACAATCATTAGTACAACAAAAATAAATATATAATTTAATTATAATCATAAAAAAATCACATATATCTAATAATAAATCATAATTATTGAATTTATCAATAATTAAGCCAAAACATATATTACTAAAAAACATTTATTTCCCACAAGTTTTTGTTTTGAAATTTTTTTCATAAAAAATATTTACAAATTTTGTTATGAAAAATAACTTATAAGAAATTGCTATCAATTTTTTAGTAAAATATGTAGGGTTTCACATAAAAATTTGTAGAAAATGCTTGTAAATTTTAAAATTTTGTAAAAAATAATTATTCATGAAGGAATTAGAAGTCAATTAAAATTTTAAAAAAAAATGACAAGAAAAAAATTCTTATAAATTTTATAAAAAAATTGCAGAAAAAATATCATAAAATATGAAGAATTTTGATAAATTTTCGGTTATATTTTTTTTAATGTAAATAATTTATTATGTATAAAAATTTATCTTCTATTTTATTTCATAATCTTGTTTTACAAAAACTAAATAAATAAAATGTACTTCTTATTCTATTCAAGATTGCTATAGTTCAAAAATAATTGATAGATTTTTAAATTTTAATAATTAAGAATATTAACAATAAAATATTGAAATTAAAATTTTAAATTAATTTTTTATTGAATATGATATTAACAATTTAGTTATAAAATTACTAATTAATATTAAATAAATATAAAGGTGATAATAAATATTTTTTTTTTTAAATTCATTAAATAATTAAATTTATATATAATTAAATTATTTTTTTAAAATTATAAATATATTATAAATTTTAATTACTAATCTATAAAAAGTAAAACATTAGGATGGGGACATGGTTCCTGCGGACCAACTAAGGTCTTGGTCCGCCCCTGCCTATAATCGTTCTCTGTCTTTCATGAATTAAGTTCTGACATTTTTTGTAATTTTTTTCTATTACACATGTTGTTCCTATACTATATAATATGTGTCTGCTTTAAAATATGTAATTTACTCAAATAATTGTTGTAAGTGTCAAAAAATAAAATGTGTAATTTGAAATAAGCAGATGAAGTATTGATATAATTTACCCAAAAATCATTTATTTTAGTTAAATTATTATGATAAATCAGTTATTAGAATTCAAATTGGTTTTGCCTTCAGCCTTACAATTTTGTCACAACATCATGTTCCACTCATGATACTAAGAGACTTTTCAATCTTATTTCTTTTTCAACTGTCAGACTCATGCCTAGGACAAAGACAGAAGAGAGGCAAAAATAAAAACATAATATATATATATATATATATATATATAGTTTAGTTACTTAGTAGATTAACAAGTTATAAATAAATTTTTAAATAGATATCTAAGTTATTTTAAAATTTGTAAAATTATAAAAACAACTTTATACAATCTTTTAATCATGTATATAGTGTTACTAAGTTTTAAGATAATTATTAAAAAAATAATAAAATTACCATACATATTAAGTTAAGTTCAAATAATTTTATGAAATATATTGCTTATTTATATTTAGTTTTGCATGTGTAGGTATCTATCAGGATTTTGTTTCTAATAGAGTGGTCCATAAATAATTGTATAGATTGGAACTACAACCTTACAACTAGTTTTATTACTTCTTTATTTAATAATTTAGTTTATATTTGAATAAATAATTTCATTTAATATTAAAATTTATTAAAATGTTGGAAAGTAAAATGTGAGACATCAAACATAATAATTAACATGAATAGTTCCCTATATTATAACGAATAGTAAGTCGCATTTCTAAAATATGATTTCATGATAGATTTGAATATTTTTTTTTATTTTGACTATAATACTTTGAAAAACTTATTTTTTACAAATTTTAATAAAGTTTTCTTTTCAAGTTACATCAAATATTTCTTTTTCTTTTCTAAGATATATCGAACATTTCTTTTGTCTAATGAGGTAATGAGGTATGTTAATTATGTTGACATTATAAAAATTTGTCAAAAAATAATTTTTCTTTTTATTTTTAATAAAGTTGTACTTTATCTATACAATTTCACTTATTTTTATTTTTATATGAAAATTTTATCTATGAAAATCATACACATAAACACACACTACAAACTTAACATTAGTGAAATTGCTCGTTAAATATTCCATGGCCTCAGGTAAACTAATTAGAATTGTAAACTAAATAGAATTTTAGGTTGCTTACTATATTAATGCAAATTGCACAATTCCTATAAGGCACATCCACCTTAAACAATCATATTACCATTTTCTGAGATTGTAATTGACTTGGACTTTTATAGAGTAAATGACCAAATTTAAACCCTCCAACCATTATGTTTATTGTTGTTAAACACTTTATATGTACAAAATTAATGTTGACTTAAAATGATCTTTGAAAGTCAGAATTTAAGCACCAACCTCTTTTTTTTTTTTCATGGCGTGTTATGTTAAAGAGAGTACCTACAAAGGTAAACCTTAGACGTAGAAGAGTTTTATTGAATAATTATGGTTGTGCCCTTTGTAGAGAGCAAGAAGAAAGCGTAAGTCATTTGTTCTTTGATCGTAAAGTTGCCTCTAAAGTCTGGAACATGTGCAACAATTGGGTAAGGATCTTGAATGTCCACTATAATCAGCCTTACGAAAGCTTTCTACATTTCCATGTATTGGAACTCAACCATAAAGGGAATGA
>Ga0214543_1010865_pt1 | contig 13157 bp, 4 predicted proteins | sample CNSS2metaG_FD_160094 | JGI IMG/M metagenome (GOLD analysis project Ga0214543, IMG submission 160094) | Root nodule microbial communities from cowpea collected in UCLA plant growth center, Los Angeles, California, USA - CNSS2 | ecosystem: Host-associated > Plants > Roots > Nodule | place: USA...
ACAAAACAATATAAAAAATAAAAAAAAAAAAAAAAAAACCTACGTTATGATGCGTAAAGAGAAAGATAACATGTGTATGAAGTCAAAATAGACAACTTTTTGTACATGATATTTAATATCTGAGATCATTAATATATGAAAACACAATAACTACTTTTGAAATCAACATTCTTATTTCATTTTATTAAAAACAGAAGAAATTGGTTACCGACTAATTAACAGTATGTAGCAATAGAACATAACTTTCTTTATATATTTCTCATTTTTATGCATTAGAAAACCTGTTTCAATGTTATTGATTGTTTATGACTCTTCTCACTTGCTTGTTTAAATTTAATTGAAATACATAAGTATTTAAGCAATCATATATTTATATTATTAATGAATAATTATATGTCAAAGGTTATAAGTTTTTCATTTGTTAAAATCATAATTATTATAAAGAAAAAGAGACACCGTTCCCTTCTCAAAGTAACGGCGTTTTGTCTCCCACCAACCCGTATTTCTCGTGAGGACTTCTTTTGGTGAGTATGTTATTCCATTCATTGGATATATTTTTCTATGTAAGTTTTTTATTTCAAAATTTTTGTTTTGTTTTTTTTTTTTAAATGGATAAAATGTTTGAAGATATATAAAAGAATGACATTGTTGTTGTTCAAAAATAATTTAAATACAACTTCTTTTAAAATTCAAGAACGTCCCTAATGTTCTTTATAGCTTCCATAACTTATTGTGCACTTGTGAACAAATAGATATAAATATATTACTTTATAAATCCTGCGATAATATGTCAGGTAAAATTATTTTAGATTTATTTCAATAATATGTTTAGCCTTTTTAAAAAACTTTGTTATGTAAATTTTGTTTTGGACTTTCTTTCTTTTAATTACTGCTATCGTCCTATATTTTGGCTTGTTTAATTATTTCAAAGAAAATTTTCTATGTATTTTTTATAGTATTATTTTGTATTAAAATATATGTTCAAAAAAGAGAAGGAAATTGGTTCTTGATATACAGATAAATATTATTGTATATTACACTTTTTTCTCTGGTATTTCAAATTAAAAATGCTTGTTCTCAGGAAGGATTTTAAGAGAAGCTGATACTTTATGTTATATATTTTTTATAACTTTAAATTAAATTATCAATGGTTAATCTATCCCAAATTTTGTACATATAAGTTTTCGTACCTTTTTATTTTTTGAACTCAAATAATGTCAATAAAAATATCCTATACATTTTGAAAAATTCTTTAATTAATATATCTGTCCTAAAAAAATGGTATGATAATTATTTAAACCTTACAAGATAGATTATAAAGTAAATTCTTAAAAATTAAGGCCATATTATTATAATCTTTTGTTGAAATTGATTATTTTTTCCTTGCATAAAAATAATATATATATATATATATATTTTAATTTTATTTGACTTTATTCAAGTTTTTTTATTCTTCTATAATTATATTTGCAACTTTTTTATAAAGTACAATCATTTAACCCTTTTTATGTATTGGGGTTTTTGTCCTTCCCATGTCTCTACGGGCTATGATTGTCTTTGAGCAATGCTTCAAGACAAAGTAGTAAAAATAATGTCACAACACCCACAATAGAAATTAGTTACGAGTGGATTTTATCTTTATCAATATTAATATTATTACTTTCTCTATTATTGTTTTTTCTTTATGAACATATGAATTTCTTCCTTTTTCATTAGTTGTCACTTTTGTTGTATATGGTATTGGTTTATTTTCTCTTTATCGTCCTCTCCGACTCCAATGCATGTTAAACAAACTTTTGTTTTTCTTTTGTTCACGAGAATCTAAGAAGCATAAGAGCCAAAAAAAACTCTGAAGGTGGCTACAGTGAGAGATTAATTTATCTTTGAGAGGCATGAAAATTTGGCTTTTCGAGAGAGACACTGTTCGTTCCATCATTTTCTTTGATTCCTCACTCCACCTTTCCACCCTCACTGTCTCACCTTTCTTCCATGCAAACCAACCTACCCAAACAGCATCTTAGCTTTTTCGTGCAAATTAGCACATTCTACAAAGCATAATAACAACACCTATAAACTATATACACAAACAAAATTTCAAATTTATATTACTTTTAGTTTTTTCTATTATCTCTCTATATCACCTTTATTTATCTTGAGATCCCCAATATATTTTCATAGACACTGTAGAACTTGTCAAAGGGAGTAACTATGGTTAACAAAATCTTATCTTCTGAATATTAAGTATATCTCTTACAGTGTTAATATATTCAAATTAAATTGAGTTTTAATTCTATTATTTAATTTAGCACTCTTATTGTTTTCCTTTTTAAGTTTGATTTATCAAGGATGATTGTGTGGGAAACTAGAATAAGTGTGAACATTATTGAACTGGTATGGTTAGATATCATTTTGTATGTAACACACATTCTTCTTTATTTTTAGAGAAGATATGTATAAAATAAGCAAAGTATGGCGGATACTTTGTGTGGATTGTCGGAGTAGTTGGTCACAAAAAGGTTCACACAAATTTATAAAAAAACTAAAAAGGAAACACAGCCTTCAAAGAATTTTTTTTAAAATTTGTAGAATAAAGCGGAAACAGTTCCGCGTTTTCTTTTGCAAACCGCATCCTCGTTCTTTGTTTAATGTTGCCACTTCCCTGTCATTTTTTTTTTGACTCCCTTGAATGCAATTGGTTAACACTACTTAACAGAGCAGAGAGAAAAGCTTCCATCACTCCTTCACTCACATAACATCACAGCACAAATATATCTTTCTTTCTACTGTGGTGTTGTGATTATTTAATTCCATATATTCTCTCTTTCTCTCTCTCTTTCTTGATTTGTGTTGTGAAACAGTTAAAAGTGGAGTTGATGTGTGAGGCATTGGAAGAGGTTCCTTCAATGAAAGGAGGTTGCGAAGAAGGGTTGAACCTGAAGGCCACTGAGCTAAGGCTTGGGTTGCCAGGGCGTGAGTCGCCGGAGAGGGAGGGCGTGTTTAAGAGTGCGGTGGTGTCTGGGGCCAAGAGGGGCTTCTCCGATGCCATTCACGGAGGTTCTGGAAACTGGAATGGTGGATCTGAAGTGGGTTTGGGAAAAGATGCTGTCTTGTTCTCTGCAAGGGGAACTGTTAGTGCTGCTAAGTCTCTCACACTCACTGCAACAGACTGCACCAACCAGCCAACTGCTTTGGGTGCTTCTGCTCTCAAAGAAACTGTTCCACTCTCTCCAAAACCATTGCATGAGAACAAACCTCAGATTTCTGCTCCAGCTGCCAAGTATATATTTTTCTTTACCCTTGGTTCTTGCTATTAACTATTAGATAACTGTCTATGCTGCTTAATATTTTTTGTTGCATTGTTTCTTTTTCTGTTTTATTTTATCTTAATCTGTTGATGTTGGCTCGGACTTTATTAAATTGTTTTATGTGTTTGTCTTGTCTCTGTTCAGTGTTTATAGTTTTTCTTTGTGTTTTCAAGAGGTTGGATGCAAGATGTTTTTTTTCTGGTGGTACAGTAAGTGGATAAGCTAATCTTTTTCTTTCTTTCTTAGTTTTATGTTGTAGTCAGTTGGAATTTATCCTCAAGCTTTGGTTTCTAAATCGTTTTTTGCCATGTTGGTTGGCGTTGCGTGATCCATGTAGTTTGAATTTATTCCTTCTACTAGGATTAAGAATCATGTTATAGCTATTTTGGTTGTTCCACAACTTTTCTTGGATGTCTTGGTTGGTTGTCTGTGATCTTTGGTTTTGGTATATGATTGAGATTTCAGTTGTCCAAATATCATCTACTTTTTGAAGAAAATTGACCCTATCATTGTGTAATTTGTTGTTGTTTGAATCAGAGCGCAAGTTGTGGGATGGCCACCAATCCGTTCCTTCAGGAAGAACTCAATGGCTTCTCAGCCTCAGAAGAATGAAGATGCTGAGGCAGAAGCCAAGTCTGAATGTCTTTATGTTAAAGTGAGCATGGAAGGTGCCCCATACTTGAGGAAAGTGGATCTTAATAGTTTTGGCACTTACAAGGAACTCTCTTTGGCACTCGAAAAGATGTTTAGTTGTTTTACAATCAGTGAGTTCCTTTCTACTTGAAGAAAATGGTTTTCATATAACTAATTTCAATTCAAAAAGATAATATGATGAAATCGAATTTTATGAAGTTTGTGTAACATATTCTGATGATGTTTTTACTGACAAGATCAGGTCAATGTGGCTCTTATGGGGTTTCTTCCAGTCGAGAAAAATTAAGTGAAAGTAGATTGATGGATCTTCTCCATGGTTCAGAATATGTTCTTACTTATGAAGACAAGGATGGAGATTGGATGCTAGTTGGTGATGTCCCCTGGGAGTAAGTGCAATTTCATTCCTTAATTTTTTTGTTCTGTTTAAGGAAGCAAATCTAAAGTGATTTGAACTGTTGTTTTAGGATGTTCACTGAATCTTGCAAGAGGCTGAGGATAATGAAGAGTTCTGAAGCAATTGGGCTAGGTACCTCCAAAATTAATCTCTTATACTCTGTTTTCCTTCATTTATATAGTTGTAGAATTGGGAAAAACTCGTCCATTCACCCAGAATTATGTATTATTATTTATGGTGTGTATGTTTATTGTTTTACCTATTGATCTGAGTTGTGATCACTGCAGCACCTAGGGCCGTGGAAAAGTGCAAAAGTCGTAACTAATACAATGGTGTATGGTTTCGAGGTGTGACCCTGAAGGATGAAAGATGAGATTTAAGCATATAATACCTTATTTCTTATGTATAATTCTATATAGGAGATTGGGGTGTCCTAAACTTTTTAGGGGACAAGTTATATTGATGACAACATGTTATTAGTTTTTGTTTTAGACGTCTATATCATTTTGATGTAGAGGTTTAAGGTTTTAGGTTGTTGTTCTCCCACACTTCAATTACAGTCATTAAGCCTTAGTATGTAAATTTTGTAGTAACCTCTTCCCCTTTCTCTGTAAGAGAGCTTTTGTTTGTCTTGCCAAACTAAGAAAAGAAAGTCACACTTTCTATATATGCATTTCACCACTCCTATATTGTAAAGTTAAATACTTATTTTTAATCGATAGTGTTTTTCAAAATTATTTCCATTCTCATCGACTTATATGTAATTTTTTTTATTCCCTTAAACGTTTTTTGATTTTTTTTTTAAGTTAAAATCTTTACATGCTATATCCAATTAAACATTTTTTCTTTCTCAAATGAGTTGAACATTAATACTATTCTAATCTTTATCGAAATTTAAGTTTAACTTCCAGAAATAAAATAAATCAAACCTCCACTTATTTCGTTTTATTTTTTGAGCTTTTGAAGTTGCTATACTATATTAATTTTATAGATTTTTCATGTCATACATTGTCGTATCAAAGTATACTATTTTTTCATTAGATTTCTAATTTTTTTTATTAATATTTTATCATTGTTTGGGATTAAAAAGAATATTAGGAACCTCACTTTACTGAACATCCCCTCTTCACTTTGTTATCGGTTGAGATTAAAACTATTAGTGTTTCCAACATCATCAATATGTGATTATTCAGTCATTTTTCATTAATGAAATTTGTTTCTGCATTCCTTTTATAAACATAAACATATGTAAATATACCTAACTTGTTATTATTAAGTTCAAAGAACTCAAATATATTAGTTTTATGAACCAAGGTAAAGTATACATATAATACGAATTTTTTCAAATCTAGAATTTTTTTTTTCTAAATTTTTAGTATTGGCTCTATGTTTGTCTTTAAAAAAATTTATTGTAATATATTGACAAAGTTTATAATATATTTTAAAATCTAAAAAAAGTATAAATCAATTTATTTTGAAAATGAAGCAAAGAAATAACATAAAAAAACTCCACATAAAATCCAAATTCAAATGTTTAAAATAATCAATATCATATATATTACAAGAAAATGTTTCATTAAAAATCAATTTTAGTGACTAAATATTATTACTCACCATAATGACCAATTTAAAATAAAAAATTATTGGTTATTAAAATAGTCACAAGAATAAAAAATTATAATTGTTCTCTAAATTGGTTTCTAAAATTTAGTTATCAAGTTTTTAGTTACAAAACAAAATTGGTCACTAAACATTAGTTACCTATCTTTTTGCTACCAAAGAGATTGATTTCTAAATTAATTTCTAATTAATTAGTAATAAATTTATCAATTATTTATTTATAATAACAACTATTTTATTAATCAATAATTTTTTATTTTATAAATTGGTATCTAAATTAATCCGTATAATACTAACAACTTTTAATCTCTAAAAATGTTGTTAATGAGACATTATAAAATTTAACATGTAACATTCAAACATAAATATAAATTCACGTTCTTACATAAATAGCTGATAACACTTTTTTTTCCCACAGAATCAGTTCTTAATGTTAGTTTTTGTTAATAAAAAATTCCAACCTACAATTTCTCCCTTTTCGTTCATTATTTTTACCACAATCAATTTAATATACTTTAATATGACAACATTTTACATAATGTAATCATAGGAACATATATTTAGAAAAGTTTCTATAAATATTTTAGAAAAGAAAAACTGTATAATTTTATTTTATTTTATAATAAAAAAATATTTTATTTTATTTATGAAGCATTTATTGAGAAGTTTCTTTAAGTATATTCAAATAATATTTATCATCCCAACTGACAAAACCAAAATCACAGCAAAATAGCTCGTCATGCGTGCTTTACAGCCCAATAATTTAATGAGTTGGGCTTTTCAATTAAAAGCCCAAAGTATAACCGAGCCGTATAATGAATTGTGTTCAAGTTTGAGCTTAACAAAAATTAAGAGGCCAATTTAACATTACTGAAAACTTATTTTACATCACAATAAAACACCAAAAAAGAAATTAAAGTTAATTTCTGAGCACCTTATTGTAGGTGTAATTTATTTTATATTATCAACTAATTATAAATCAAGTTACGTATGACTTTCAAACTAATTATCATATGAAATTAATTTGTTGTGTCTAGTTGAATTTCACAGAATACGTGATGTTATAAACATTTTTTTTTTCAAACCGGAAATACTTTGGTGATTCGAGGGCTATAATAAGTACAACCTAAGTTTCACAAAATTGGTCCGTGGAATGATTGATATTTTGAAACCTAACAAATATTTATACATATTTTACATCAATTATTTTCCTCTTTTTTTAACAAATACAAAAATTAACTTTTTTAATGACAAAAGTACTCTTAAAAATGGACTGTGAAGTGATACATACAATGTAAAAAAAAAAACATTTTCCTTGATTAAAATGCTTTAATAAGACATAGATACTCCATCAATCATGATCATTAATTTTGTACAATTGGATTATCAAATTATTTGGTAATTGGTGAAATTTTCATAGGCGAACAATTGGGAGCAGAGAGTTGAAAATAACGTAGAAGATTAAGAATAAAGTTCTTTAGTTTAAAGGAATTATTAAGGAGAAGAGTTAAGGAAAACTGGTGGGTCTTAGATTTAAAAAAATCCCATACTAAAATATACAGAAATTGAAGAAAAATGTTCATAGGACTAATTGGTTGTTTGTTAATTATGGTGTAGACAGATTTTTTTGGTGAAAGAATTCATCTTTGTTAATTATGGTAATTTAATTAAGATTTGTTAATTATAAATTTGATGTTTATATTCATGTGTATCATCTCACGTAAAGAGTATATTTTTGTGAATGGTTTAGAAATGCTTATTGTAATATTGTTGGTTTGTAGAAAAGGTTTCATATTAAAATAATTATTTGAGGAATGAAATTTGAAATTATTCTTTCGTTGAGTTACTAAATTTGAAGATGATTTTAATTTTAATTTGAGGAATTTCTTATATTAGATTGTGCTGAAATTCAATGAATTATTTGCATTATTAGTTGATGGACCTTTTACATATTGGAATTGAATTCAAGTGAATGGATTGAGAATAGTATAAAACTATGAAAGGTATTAAAGTGTAGACGAATTCTATATCATAGCGATGATGTAGATGCTACCCATTGAGCCAATCATCAAGATCTTCCTACATTATTGGTTTCGTTTTTCGTAGATTTTACCAAATCCACTTAACTAGATTTAAGAAGCAATTAACAGTTTACGATTGTATAGGATATGTCGCTAAGTACTTTTCTGTCATGTTCTTCATATTTTAGAGAAAAAAAAAGTTGTATTATTATTATTATTATTATTATTTTTAACTCGCACAAACACAATTGGAATGCAATAAAAGGACATAAAAAACTGCAAAACCAAGATATGGGAAGCTATAAAATTGAATAGTGTGATCACATGCATGCATGGAGGGAAATCTTTATGGGAAAGTATGCATTGGTTATGTTGGGTAAGGTAAAATCTAAGGATTAATTCAACAACCTCATAATCAATAAAATAATGGATGAGCATGTGTGGAATGACATCATGGATCGCTGTGCTAGAGATCATTGCGTTAAATTAATACTCTCTTCTTCAAACACAACTTTAAAAGCAGATACTTTCTTTTATTCAAAATCAGAACAAGTCTCAATGACACGTGAAAAGCAGAGGAATTATATGTCATCCATGACTCATTTTGGTTGACTCTTCATGCCTCAACAAATTCTAACTACTATTTTAAACCTCTTCTCTTTGTTTTTGATTAAAAAAGAAAACTACCAAATTAATACTATAGTCTAAAACACAGGTATGTTTTATTTTTGCTCAACACGTGTTTGATGAAATGCTGAAGCTAGAGATTTCTTATGATAAATCGATCATATGGTGCCATAAACTCTGAAAAGCTCGTGTGATGGATAACAGCAAAAGGAATACTATAATTCCCCTGAAAGATTATGCCAGTAACCAATATATACTCGTGCCATTGAATCTTCCCAGTATTTAGCAAACCAAAACTAAATTAAAGTAAAAAAAATGAAGAAAAAGAATCTTATTCTGATGCCCTCCACTACCTTAAAACGCTCCTTTATGGTGTGATTGATCCTTAGGAAGATAAAAGAAGACAGTAGTGTAATGAACATACAGTGCACATAGCAAAGAAATTAAGATCTCAGATACAATCATGTCTGATATGATCATACTCAACTGTATCAAACAATATCTAAGATAGATCATGTGAGCACTTGGGATGTTGGTTTTCTGAATCAATAAATTCTGCATTTATATGCGGTTAGGAGAAAAGGAGGACCACTCACATTAATATTGCCACATTTCCAAGTAATAAGTGGGACCTTACCAAACCAAAAATTTTATATAATCCAAGTCTTGAATTTCTGCAGTTTCTCTCACCATGTGACCCTTTCCTTGTAGTTTCCAAGGACGTGTTCCAGTTGTGCCAATACTTTTAGTTTATTCAAATTTTGAGACTTTTTCTGGTTTTTATATACATTGTGTGAAAATCTTACACCTAAGCAAAACATGTATTCCGTGGACATCGAACTATTGCTTAAGAATCTCAAGAAATAGAGATCTATAGCAGCAAGGTTTTAAGTGGAAGGTAGTTTTTTATTTGGAAATCCAAAACACTTGTTGTGACAGCAAACTCATCAGTTTTAGGTTTATAAAATATGTGCATTTGCCACTTGCTGAAGATGGACTATAGTTTATACCAAGATGCGTAAATTATTTAAGTTACTTTCCTTGTCAACAAAAAGAAAAGCATATTTGATGAATTGTAAAACATGCTTCACTTCAAAGTTTTTATATCTAAAAGCAACTGTTTGATTTATAATCATACAGCATTAAAGCAGAAGCATTTGAGATTTTCAAAAGAAAATCCTATAAGAGTGGAAAGATAGAGCTAGGATTGAAGGGTTAACTCAAGAAATGAAAAGGAGTCAACGTTGATTATGTAATTAGTGATGAGTGGATGATGTTAATAAAATAGATTAAAAAGTTAGTGACAGAAGGGAGATGCATGCATTAATTGTGTGTGTTAACTTAACCATGAGGAGAGGTAGGCTCAAGTTCCCGTGTGTGTGTTAATGAAATCAATAATAATAATACTAATAAAAAAAAAAAAAAAGAAAGGAAAGAAAGAGAAAAAAAAAAAAAGAAGATAAAGCAAGAATCTAATATAATATGGGATTGTGAGGGATTGTGTGTGGATATGGGACCCGTTGGTTGAGTTAGGAAGTTAGCGTTTTGGGTGTGGGAATGGAGTGGAATAATGGAAGGGAAGTTAAGTTTGCATGTGTCCACAAAATCACTAATAGATACCCAAACGTCCTTTTCCACTTTCCTTTGTCTTCCATACATAAGTCGGTTTACGTTATCATTACATATATAACATATGTTTTATCCAATTATTTTCACTTTATATCAAAATTTAACTATATTTATATATTTATATTATTATTAATAGTTTATAACACGTCTTAATATATATATATATATATATATATATATAAGTCTAACATAAGACAATATAAATATTTTTATCTCTTTTCACTTTTTATATATTTTTTAACGATAAAATAATGACGAACACAACACTACTAAAAAATAAATAATTTCTATCAATTTTGTTTTGAAATTTTTTTTATAAAAAATACTTACAAATTTTGTATGAAAAATAATTTACAAAAATTTGTTATCAATTTTTTTTACAAAATATTTTTTATAAAATACTTCACATAAAATTTTGTAAAACATAATTATTCACGAAGGTTATCTGTCAATTAAAATTTTTCTAAAAATGACAAAAATAAGTTTTTTCTTGTAAATTCTTTTAATAAATTTACAAGAAAAGTTCCATAAAATATAAAAAATTTTAGTAATGGAAACACTCACTCTAAAAGAGACAATACTTAGTATATATGATGATCGATAATAATTTTATATTAGACTTGGAATCAAAAATTGATGTACACAGTAAAACTGATAGCCCGATCCTCAGTACTTTAAACCCTCACTTGGTTATTCTCCATGAAGCTCAACTATGAACTTATGTTCTATCACTATTTAATGCAATTTAGTTTGGAGGATGAAAATATGGAATAGAGTTGGCTGTATGTTATCCATTAAAGAAAATTTTAAACAGATAAACAATAAGACAGTGTAGTGGCAGGAAAACAATAGAAAGTAGGCAAAGCGGAAAAGCAGTAGTAGGAGATAAAAGGCAAGAATCTACGGAATACACTATAGAGTAATACTTATAAAAGAATATAAATTGCATTTAGTTTGGAGGATGAAAATATGGAATAGAGTAATAACAAGCAATTAAACAAATCTGTTTCTAATTTAAAACCACTAATTTTTAATTATTTAGTTTTTATCACAGTTAATTTATTAACGATAATTGAAGACTGACTTACTTCAATCGCTCTAAACAGACCAACCCAAAAAATTATCAAAAGAGTTAAATATTTTTCGTAATAAAATGTTATACTAAAATAATTAAGTACAGCATATTATTGTTGATGTTGTTATTTTACATCTTCATCATCAATATAATATAATATTTACATCTTCATCTTCATATTGATTTTATGCATTTTTTTACTACTTTAATAGTGCAAACATATCTCAATTAAAATATACATTAGTAACAGTCAGTCGCAAACAAATAAAATTATCAACTAAAGAATATTTATATAAGACTAATTTGTTATCATGAATCCTCAGTTTAATATTTCTAGATTATCATTTAATTACAATTTTTACACGCGTGGACTCCCTATCGTTTTTTTTTTTACTTGTCTCGTGTTTTTCCTATTACAACACATATTAATCTCTTTCAATTTAGAAATAGTTAAATGGTGAGCTTACAATTTTATACTTCTGAAAGAAATAAAGGTACGTGTAAATTCAACAGAAATTAGTAGTTTTTGTTAGCTTTTGATACACGTTATCTAAGCAGCTGATTATTCAATGCCTTGCATCACAAGGAAGTAGGAGAACTAATTCACACAAGTAATTTCCTTCTACAACATTTTAGACCACACATTATTTTATTAAGAATTTATAAAAACGTCACGACCTTCTTCTCAATATATTTTTAAAGCTTCTAAGGTCAAACATTTGATGTTATAAAGGATTTTAAATAATTAATTAAACCCACTCTTTGCAATGATTTTTTTTATCATAATTTTATTATGAAATTATTAAAATTGTGTAAGTTTTTAAAAAATTGAGGTTAGATAAGTCGTACCATATAATAGCACGACTTCATAACGAAAAAGTTATGATATAAAACAATTTTTTTCCAATGTCAACTTTTGGATAATTTTTAAAAAAATAATAAAAATTGTTGTAGTTTAAAACAACTTTAATTAAAGATAATTATTTTCTTTATCAATCAAAAACAAAGCTGTGTTATATTAGTATGATTTCGGTTAAAATATGTCTTGTGTTCTTTTATTTTATGAATGGTTATCTCTATTTACTCTTGTAAATGAAAATATCATTTTTTTTCTCTTTTCTCTTTCCTTCTTTAATTTATATTTATTATTGCTGATAAAAAAAAACCCTACTTACAATCCCACACAACTAATCTAATTATAAACTAGTTATAGTTCTTTACAACTAATCTAATTATAAACTAGTTATAGTTATAGTTAAAACTAATCAACAACTCCAAAATCTACTAAACCTTGAAAATTTTCAATTCATCTTAATATTCAATTTCAACACAAGTTCAAATTAATCTAAAGTAATGCAAATTTATCAAAACTCCCCTTATTTATCATGTATTCCTTAGAAAATGATAAAAAAACATTACATAACATTAATGAATTTTTAACTTATTTTCATATATCTCCATCTCAATTTATACAGAAAGCATATTACTGTAATCCTACCTTATCACTTCTGCTATGCAAGTGATATATAAGAAAAGAAAAAAAAAAGGTAAGTAAAAGTATCCGAATATATTGAAATTAATATGTTTTACAAATAAAGTTTTGGTGTTGTAATTAACCACATGTATATGGTAACCAGAAATATAATGTTTAAAATTAAAGATGAAAAAACTGGTAAAATAGATAAAAGGAAGATGAAGAAAATAGTTCCAAAGTAAAGAAAATGTCTAAGACAAAAAAACATTAATTAATAATCTTTCGCATCAGTGACATGGTGACAGAAACAAAGATGATCGATGAGATGCTATGTTTTTTTTTTTTTTTTTAATTTTTT
>Ga0214543_1010866_pt1 | contig 13156 bp, 7 predicted proteins | sample CNSS2metaG_FD_160094 | JGI IMG/M metagenome (GOLD analysis project Ga0214543, IMG submission 160094) | Root nodule microbial communities from cowpea collected in UCLA plant growth center, Los Angeles, California, USA - CNSS2 | ecosystem: Host-associated > Plants > Roots > Nodule | place: USA...
CATTTGTAGTTATTTCTTTGATGTGGTTTCATACCCAAGTGGGTTAAAGTTGTATGATTTATTGATGATGACTTGTGTGCATCCAAGTGATGAGTTGTGCTGCATTTTTTGCAATCATGTGGTTTGAATCAATCTTTTTTATCTTTCATGTGATAGCACTCAATAGTTGATTATGGGGTGATTTAGTATGGATAATGTGATTTCATTTGAAATTATCTCTTTAATGTGGTTTCATTGCCAACTTGATTACACTTGTGTGATGTATGAGTGATGACCTGTTTGGTCACAAGTGATGATCTGTGTTGAATTTTCTAGAAGCATGTGGTATGACTGAATTTTTGTGATCTTTCATGTATTCAGGTCATAAATATGGCTGCAGTCCGTGAGGGAAGTGAATTCAATGTTGACCGCAAGGTATGATAAATTTTGGATTTCAATTTATTTTAAAATTTGTTATGATAAAAATGGCATACCTATTTTTTTTATTGTTCCAAATCTGTTTTAGGCATTCATGCCGGACAAAATTGATTGGTAGTTTGAATAGGAAGTTAACAGATGAGCAAAAATCATTTATCCGAGGAACACCATTTGGATGGATGGTCGAGTTGAAAGAGTCTGTTACCTATTTAGATGTATGTATTGGTCTAGGTTTGAGGGTGGTTGGTGAGAACATTGATTTAAACCAGGAAGGGTTAAATAGTGATTTAAGGAATTTATTTGGAGCTTCCAAAGTTGTTGAAATCGAAATGGTATATGATTACATCTTAAAACATATTAAAGTGCTTTGTTTAGAGGATTTTGGTAAGCTTTACGTTTTGTTAGCAATTTCTGAGTTTTTGTTGCCCAATCGTAGTGGAATAGTTTTTTTCTATTTTGTTCAACATTGTTGATGACCTTGGTAGTATTGGGAAATTTAATTGGGGTTGAGTGGTGTATGAGTTTTTGGTTGGCAGTATATGTGAAGCTAAATTGTTCTTGAAGGAGAAAGAAAGTACCAAACACTTCCATGTAGCTGGATGTGTTTATTTGTTACAGGTACTGTATGTTAAATTAATTTCAAACTTGTTTGATCTGTTTAAAATATTTGGTTGAGTTTTGACTGATTTTGATTACAATTGTGGCAGTTATGGTCTTTTGACCATTTTTTGATTCCGAATTTAAAGGATTGTCAGCGCACGACAAAATTTCCCAGAATCTTACATTGGATGGAAATGAAAGCAGGGGACAACGTAATTAAAAGGAATTTGACAAATAACACTATAAGTTGGGTATTTTGTTGTTTGATTTTTTTCCTAAATCTGTCATCTATATTGATTGAAGTTTGTTGTGAATTGTTTCAGGTTGTTGCAGATGTTGCTGCCTCTTCAGAAGAGCTGACCAATCCCTTTGTTAAAGAAGGTTTTGAGGTATATGGACGTCAAACTAAGGGTACTAAAATAGTTGACTTAATTAAAGTTGTTGAACAACAAGAAAGTGTGTTAGGGGAATTGCAAAAAGAACTTGAAGACTTGAATGCAATGATGATTGAGAGGAAGAACCAGCGCCAGCATCAGCAGGGCAAAATGAAGTTTTCTGAGTTTGGTGAAGCAAGTGCTGGTCATTCGCAAACACCTAATTCGAACCACCCCACTGGCAGCATTGAATTTGGCAATTCTGGTGACAGGGGTAATGTGGAAGAAGTTCATTTTCCAAATCAGGAAGCACAAGAATCCGAACAAAGCAACATGTATATGCGACGAAGGGATGGTACTCGGTTGCGTGTTAGGAGTATGGCAATAAGAACTCTTTTTGCAACATTTAGTCGGAGGAAGCACCATAAGTAGTTGATTTAGAGATTTTATGTTTGTTGTAATTTGGATTTGTATTGCTAAATTTGGTATTTTTTATGTTTAGACATTGTTGACATGATTGATGACAATTTCCTTGTTTGGTTTAGTCATTCATTTATGGAATTCTGAGTGGTTTATGTTAAGTGATAGTTGGATGTTGTTCATCTTAATTTTGATTGAGTGCAACTAAATTTTATAACAGGTGAACAGCGAATACATATGTGGTCCAAAATTTAGTAATATTGGTTACCACACAGATGACAAATCAGTAATTATGTGCAAGATGTTGTTCACAGGTCAACACTTAATATATGATTGATCTACATTTAAAAATCTAAGAGTTATTATGTCCAATTTTTTGGACCAGGTCACTACTTAATTGTTCTTGAGTCATCATATAATTTTAATACAGATAACAAAAATATCATGTTGGAGTTGTGGATGAATTATGGCACACGTAGTTTGTTGTTGTTTAATATGTTTCATATACGCAATAAAGGTGTGATATTTCATTAAGTCTGGAGTAGTTATTATCAATTATCACACACCTACTTTGGTAAGGTTAACTTTTGTAGAATTTATGTTATCTCAGAGAGCACGAATTTGGAAGGTGTGCAAAATTTTTATTGTAGGTCAGCACTTAATACTTCATTGATAACCAATTATTATTGTTAGTGTTAGGCATGTATGTTAGGTTCCACTTGTACCACAATTTACCCACAGATTCATCATGGGCAGTAGCCTACATTAAATTTTACTCTATTTATGTGATTGATTGTAAGTGAGTTTCATACTATAACCTTTTTCATAGATCAGAAATTATGAAGGTGTGCCAAAACTTTGTCGCTGGTCAATAGTTAATTGTACATAGATGATCATATAATAAGTTAAACTGATAGTTACATGGATATCACAGTGATAAAAGAAGTTTAATATCATAGATGTAGTAGATCATTCCAACAGTGCCATGAAAATTAAAATTAACAACTGAACAATGGAGGAGATGCTTCGTCAGAACTCCCTTTCACTCCAAAAGCCGCTGTCGTTGCCGGTGACAATAGAACCTACAACTGCGACCACAAAAGGGGGTGAAATGAGGACTCATACCAGTTAGCGGAGGGGAGAAACGAAAGAAAGATCAAATTTTTGACCAAAAAACCATTCGCCGTCTACACTGCACACCTTGCCGGTGGGAAGAAAAATGGCGACTGTGCGGAGAGAATACGATTTTCGACTGAGTGCGCGGGAGAAGGAGAAAAGACAAACGATTGAACTCCTCCACAGCAAACGCCCTCCCTATCCGCAAACCCTAACCCTTTCAAGGTTTAGCCGCCACACAGATTCTGTTATCTTCCTTCGCCAGAATAACCACTCCAGAAACCGCTGCCCTAGCCGGTGAAAATAGAACCTACAACTGCGACCACAAAAGGGGGTGAAGTCAGAACTCATACCAGTGAGCGCGGGGGAGAAAGGAAAGAATGTTAAAATTTTTGACCAATAAACCCTTCGCCATCTACAATGCGCACCCTGCCGGTGAGAAGAGAGATTTCGTGCGGCGATTGTGCGGAGACAAGAGAGTATGGGTAAGACTGAGTGTGCGGGAGAAGGAGAAAATAGAAACGCTTAAACTCCTCCGCTACAAGCCACTTCTGTAAAATGCTTCAAAAAAATTATTTTTAATTTCAAAAATAAATTCCACCTGTGCATGCCACGTCAGGGAGTCAAGTGTGAAGTCAAAATAAGGGGTCAGTATATCATTTTCTTTTTTAAAACTCACGTGACGAGACAAAATTTAAGTAGTAAGTTATTTTATATTTTTTATTTAGACTTCATAATGACAAATAGTAATAGTTATTAATATAAATAAATAAATAAAAAGTTAATCATTTTATTATACAAGTTATAATTATTTATTTTTTAAAAAAAATTTGTGATGCTAACATGATCCTTATAATAAAATTGACTTTTCTGTAATGCTCAAACTTTACATTTTCAATGCATGCTATCAAAGTTTATATTTTCTGTAACCACATCTTACTCCGTAATTGTTGTCTTTGTTGTTGCTGTCATTAGGTACTCAGGTTGAAATATTGCATAGATGACTTAGTTGCAAGCATTAATTTTATTGCATGCGAAGGAATTAAAAATTCTTCTTCAAATTCCATCTAACCTCTCAATGAAATAATTATAGTGATTGTTAAGGGATTCTACAATTCTTAAAAAGGCATCTCCATGTATGCAACCTTCTATTGAACTTCATTTTTATGTAAACAAATCTTAAAAGAAAAAGTTATTAAACAATCAATCTTCATCTTAAAATAACATTAATATATTAGATTTTAAAATATTAATTTGTATTTAATATAGCCATAATTAATACTCGATGTGTACACGAGGGTTTCATATATCAATTGATCTCTTATGACATTTTAGGGACGGATTATCGACACTTTTTCAGAAAAAGTAGGGACGGATTTATCGATATTTTTTTTCAGAAAAAGTAACGTAATTTTCATTCATTTTTATGAGTTGAATGATCAATTTTAATTTTTCAAAACAAAAAATATACGAAAGAATTCAGTTAAAAATTGATCAAAATTAACTACGTTATGTGACTTTTTTACTCTTTAAATAGATATTTTTGGCATTGTTATAGAAAAGGAACTATAATGTAAAGTTTAGTCTTCAATGGGATTATTGTCCTAATAATTTTTTTTTTTTGTCTTTTTATATATATTACATGTATGGGTTGAGACAATCCAATTGTCCCTGTTCAATATTTTTTTTTTGTGCTCATTAAAAAAAAAAACGTTATGTGACTTTTTCTAGAAAAAATTACTGAATCTGTTCCATTTTTTTAATTTGAAAATTTTATCGAATTTATTGTTTTTTTCTTTCCTTAATTGACACTTGCACTTATTTTTTTCTTTCTTTTAGCTACCAACGTCAATGGCGGATATAGACAGTGAGAGAGGTGTGAGAAGGGACAAGATGGAGACAGGACAATGACGAAGGCCTCCTCCCTTATTTTTTCATATATATTTTTTATGATTTTCCAATTTGTATATACCTTCACATTTGTTTTATAATTTATTTCATTTTCACTTCGTGTGTTGATATATTTATTATTTTTATTTTTATTTTGATATGATCATGTTTACCAAATTTTGATGTTGATATGTTTTTCTTAATTTGTTTCGATCATTCTTCATCTTTATATGTGTAAAAGAGATGCGTTATATAAATGTACAAGCAATTGGAAAATTTTCAAGCAACTTGAATGACCAGGTCACTTTCTCCAACAAAGTTACTTATATAAATTCCATTAGATATGGTCTAAATAACTTAATTTTAAATATTCTTTAACTAGGACCGTATCTATTTGTACCTTATAACACTTATACTTTTTAATATTATATTTTGATCTTTAAATTATTATTATTATTATTATTATTATTATTGTTGTTGTTGATTTTAGAACTTAAAAAAAATATCTCTAATAAAATCAACACTGCTATATTCCAAAAGAAAAGAAAAATATTAAGAACCATCTGATACAACACAAAACATGTGTTAATTGTTATGATGGAGAATATGCAGATTCACCAACAATTGCAAACGCTCTCCTCAACTCTTCTATTTGGGCTTGGCCCAATTTCCCTTTTGAAATGAACTTGTCTCTTTAAGGCCCATTTACTTGGGTTTCCATTGCCTATTTTAGTTAACTATCAGTGCGTGTAAAATATATTTTAACGAGTAACACAGCTCACTTTGATTTAGAAGATTTTGTATAACAGAATTAATAGATTAATAGTTTTTTTAATAAAAAATGTTAATATAGATATTAATTTTGTTGTAAATTTTTAAATTTTGTTATACTATGTATGATTAATAATATTTATAATTTGTTACCCATTAAATGTTAATATAGATAGTCATAAATTTATTACCCATTAAATATCCAAATAAAAGTATTGTTATATTTTTCCGTAAGATTTATATTTTAACTCAAAAATACTATTTTAAATGTTAAACCAAACACAAAAAATACGCTTTCCAACTTTAGATTCCTTAAAAACTAAAAATAAAATTCCTTTCAAAAAAACGTCTTATAAGATAACTTGATCGCTAAATAATTCTAGATATCACTGTAAGAAAGTTATCATAAATAATTCTAAACTGGTCCCAAATTCATGATGTAGGGTGTTTATATATCCATATTCATATACATTATTAAGACTTTATTTAAGTATAACTTCAATAAATCGATAAAAAAATATAAAATAAAGATTACTATAACATTTCACTTAAAGATATATTTAGTAATTTTTCATAAGAGACGATTGTTTCTGAGAAATAGAGAAATTATAATGAAGGAAAAAGATTTAGAAGAATTAGAGCTAGCTTTTCATATATTTAACAAATGACTAATAAGAGTGTTAAATATTCAAAAAATAAAAGAAAATTTTATCATTTATAATAATTTTATTCTATTTAAGTAGTGTCACTCCTTGTGAAAAATACATATTACTTTTTCGGAAAAAAAAAATTATAAGATTTCATTAAAGAGAAATGATGAGTTTCCACATAAAACTCTAAATCAAAGTTTTTTTTTTATATATATATATATATATATATATATATATATATATATATATATATATATATATATATATATATATATATATTTTAAATAACCAAAAGTCCTCAAAATATCTTCTCATGGGAGACATTTTAAATATAAAACTAAATAAATACTTATAGACGATCCGGTGACACTTGATACCATATACTTCCATCTTAAAATTTAAATTTCAAAAGCAACTTCCACTTTTGTATTTATTTTTAACTATTCTTTTGGTTTATGTTTTTTTTCTAAAATTTTTAAAATTGAAGTTATTAATAATGATAATGTGCTTGATTAATGTACTGAATATAATTATATTGTAAATTTTAATAAAAAAAATCAGTGATTCATTTTGATAAATTTAACAAAAATAATAAAATTGTTTCGATATTTTTGAAAATTAACACCAAATTAAAACTTAAAGAAATTGAATAATTACAATTTGATATTTTTTTTAAAAAAAATACCAAACAATAATTAAACTTTTTTTAAAATAAGATATCTAATACTTCCTTCTATCGTTTTCAAACAGCATATCAAACAAGACACCCATTTAGCCATCATTTTCAGTCCTTTTCTTTTTGTTTGGCCCTGCACTGATTCAGCCATTACATCAAACACATTTTTTCTCATACAAAACACTTACCTTTTCTTTGAGGTTAATGTGTGGACCCCCATAAAATATACCCTTACTTTATTTACATTATGTTAGTGACACACTTCTTAATTATATCCAGATATGTACACAGAACAAAGTACCCCATTAAGGAACTTAAGAATCTTTTTCACGCATTTATGCTAACTCACAGTATATGAAGATAAGATCACTTACATTTTTCTTTGGTAACTTAACCTTACAATCATCATTTAACAGTCACAAAAGCCTTAGGTGACTGATAAGTTATAAAAGCTTGCCCCACTTTGGACAGCATATAGCTCTTCATGTACAAAATGTTCAACATATATTCATGCATGCAAGTTGTTTGTATATAAACCACAGTGGAAATTCACATTTAAATACAAATGAATATGCTGATCACCTCCTTCTCCATCTGCAGCTATTAGCTCAGACTTTAAATCTCAGCTCTCACCAAAATGCATCTGTTTATTTAACTTTGCTTCATGCTTCGTTGTCAAAGAAAATGACAACAAAAGAAAGGGACAGTTAACACTGTTATAAACTATCATAAACATCATTACTTTGGCTATCTAAAGAGAGAATAATAATCAACAGAATTGCACTTATCTTATGCATGCCGAGGGAAAATGCTAGCTACAGCTTCCTGCATCAATGACTTAGCCTAATTGTGGCACTTACATGAGAAGAAGAGAGTCCAATATAGCCAAGGGCAACTTGCCGGCAAGAACATGAGTGAAGATGCTGATAAACTTGGCTAATGCCGGCAAGTCATCCTTGGCTGCACTACACTCTCTGCTCCTTCATGCAAGTCCCTCTTAGGAGAATGTGCCTCTCATTTTCTGCTTCCAAATCATGCAACTCACTCACTAGGGTTGTATATCTATTTTATAAGGTTCTGTGATACCATTTATACACCTGAGTTCTAAAAGTAGCAAGTGGTGACCTTATCTGTCAACCAAGAGCCATACTGCCATATTGCCAAATTCATCCAAAAACTTGCTTGATTGGGTATAGCAGAAAGGGGACCAAGTCAAGAAATTTTGGGCCCACTTTTGGTCCTGTTGTGTCATCCATACCTAGATGTTATGGAAGATACAAAGATAGGAATCTTTCATTGGTCTTTGTGTGGATAAAGATGATGATTTATACTATATCTCCATTTCTGTCATGAAGCTTGTTCCTTGCTAGGTGCCTATATGGGAAAAAGTAATAGATCATACCATTTGATACTGACCCATGACTAGTTGGAATCCCTAAAATAAAGGGGTGAGAGGGTTAACAGTGGAGCGCATTCAATTTTCTGGTGGCCACTGTTGGACATAATATGCAACAACAGTGTTTTGTTCTATGACAAAGCTTTCTGTATTACGTGAATTAATCTTATCATTGTTAAAGTTTACGACAAGACATTTCCTTTTGATTTCATTTTCAGATCATTGCTTGAGCTTTTTATTTTCTTTATTAACCAAAAAGACTTGTTTGCAACAAATGAATTACACTTTAGATAACCTTTTTGGAGAACATTATTCTAATGTTATTTGCTTGTGCCTGATACTGAACCTTTTTCTAGTATTCGTGAATAATTGAGAGACATATATCCTCATTGGGATAACGGTTAGAGATTTGTTTCATGATTGAGAAATTTGCAACATGGCAAGTACAGAATACGAAGTATCCATGCAAGAAAAAGTCAGAAAAAATGTCTATGGTGCGATTAATATGTAAAAAAGCATCGTGTAAGTAAAAATATAAAGCCTTTGAAGGATATGAATTAATGTGTGCCAACTGTAATGAGTTATATCTATTACAAATTTTCTGAAAGAACCAAGATAGCGTGTAATTGTCAGAGCCAGCATATGCTAGTAAACTTCCATTACTAAAAACAAAATATTCTGTAACGCATCTCAACAAATTAAATGACAGCAAAGTTCTTCTTTAAGGTCATTCTAATCAAACTCCACATGGACGTGTCTTGAACATGTTCCCTAGCTAGTTTATCAATGTGTCATGAATGCATTTTCTCTTAATTTCATAACATCAAACATGTCCAACAATGTGTTTGACTGATGTCCATTCCCTATTCCCTGCTCTTTATATATATGCTTAGAAGTTAGAATTTGATCTCCAAAACAAAACATTGACCTCGTAAAGTTCTTAAACATTGTTGTTAGGAGTTAGGAGAAAGCCATCATTTGACCTACACAATAGTCCACAAAGTTTTCATGTTCTGTACACAAATTTCTTGAAAAGAAAAAGACAAGATATGATTAAATAAACAAAAGATTATAGGCCACATGTTTCCCCTCTTGTCTGTGTTGTTTCAGTGTCTGGTAGACAGATTTAAACCATTTGAAGGCGTAATTATTGGTTTAAGCTCTAGCGGGACCTTTATGATACATGCTTCTCCTAATAAGTTAATCTTTCAGTACTTTGATAAACCTTTAGTCGTTAACTTGTCATCACCACTGCTACATGCCTCAGCAAAGAATCATTAATTTAGTTTGTAAGTTTCTCCACTACAGGCCCAGCAACTGGGGACCTAAAATGTCTCCATCTATTTACAACTCTCAAATTGTGCAAGTTGAATTGATGAGGCAAAAGGTACAAGTTTTTTACATAATCCATTAAACATATGAGCCAAAGGGTTTTCTGATCTTTATGATAGGCCTCCATCAATGAAAGTATATGTAAGGGGGACCCATTAGGTTGGTTTTGTGATCCCTTTTGTTGAGGGCAACCATGATGGGGAGGTAAGTTGTGTCTCCTTGTTTCTTGATGCATATCTACTTTATGGCCCAATTGCTTTCACGCTTTTCATAGTGCTTCAAAAAGTCTGAGGTTGCATGCATTATCACCATAAAACTTGACCATATATACTATCGTTTTCATCGGTTTATCTCAATAATACTACTTTCCAATCATCATTCATTCCCCTCACTGCACTACATTTGGTTGCCCCTTATTATTTATAGTTTGAATCTGCATCACAACACTTTCGAATGCTTGAAAAATTCTCATATCAGTAGTCATACTTCACATGACCTGCTTTCGGTGGTTTTTGTTTGGTCTAAGAATATGTTTGTTTCTTAGGCAATATGACGAACATTTTGCTGGTTGCATAGGTCACACTCTCCATTGCCATATAGCGGAAAAATGAGAACCCCAACCCAAATGTTAAAACTTTTTTTTTTTCCTTTTTGCTAATTAAAATGTACACTAGGTCTTCAAATTTTAATATTTTTATCTACTTTGTTTTATGAAAAACTCTAGCATACACTTATATATTTATCTGCATTTTTTGTCACTTATAGTAAGATGTTGTTATATTTCTTGAATTCAAATTATAAATGTAGAGAAATTGAGATGAGGCAATATTTATATCACTTTTTCATCACTTATAATTTGTAGGTTTAATTATTCGGATGGTCTTCACTTTAGTAGAGATTTGTCAACTTGGTTCCTACTTTTAAAAAAGTTTCAATTGTGTCCTAATTTTTTAAAAAGTGTCTCAATTAAGTTATTTTTAGAAAAAAAAAATATACTAACAGTATTAAAGACATGCCACATGTCAATCTGTGATTTTTTTTTTTTTTAAAAGCTTTTGTTGTCATGTGTTAGGTGTGACACGTGACACTCTTTAATTCAATTTTGTTCCAATTTTTTTTAATAATTAAAATATTTTTTTAATCCATATTTTTTGTATGATTAAAATTAATTAAGCACAAATACTTTTACAAAACTAAGTACTAATGTTTATATTAAAATTTAGTGACAAAATAAATGATTAACAAAACATGGGTTAATAATATACCTAATGTAATATGTTAAAAAGTTATTTTTATTAAAAAAAATATTAATATAGCATTTATACAAACTAGCGTAACAGAGGCGTTATCGCGCCTGTGTGTATGATTTTTTAAATATGCGTGATATTATATTAGTAAGTAATAATATTATAATGTTATTAAGTTAATATATATATATATATATATATATATATATATAAAATAAAAATAATATTTATTAAAAATAAAGTGAAATATATCAGAACAGATAAAAGAATAATCATTGATAAATAAAGAAGAAGAGAAGAAGCAGAGACATCTGATTTTATAAAAAATTTATAAAAGTAACGGTCAATTTTTAAAAATTTAATAAATTATTATATTTAAAGGGTAAAATCGGTATTTTGAAAAGTGGATACAAAAAGGGGAATCCCCTTTATATATTGTTATAGATAATAAATTTAGTCTCAAATCAAATTGGAGAGAGTCAATATTGTTCTATTTAAAAAAAAAAGTAATAATTAGTAAAACATGAGTTAATAATATAAAATAATGTAATATGTTAAAAAGTCATTTTTAATAAAAAATATTAGCATAAAATATATACAAATAATAAATTTAGTCTCAAATTGGAGGAAGATAATATTATTCTCTTTTGAAAAAAAGAAAAAAGAAGAAATGGGACAAAATTGAATCAAAGAGACACATCTAGGAATTTAAATCAAGACAATAACACTTGGTAGTGACACTTACACATGACATTGTCATTGTCACGCGTCATACCTGGACTTGACATGTGACAACAAATATTTTTGTAAAAAAATTAAAAAATCACAAATTGACACATGGTATGTCATTAATATCATTAGGAATTTTTTTACTGAAAAAGACCTAATTAAGACACTTTCACTCAAAAATTAAGATGCAATTAAAACTTCTTTTAAAAGTGACAACCAAATTAAAACACTTCACTAAAGTAGAAACTATCCCAATAAGTGAAAATATACAAACGGAAAAGGAAAGAAAAAAAAAAAACAAGAGACAATTAATTTTCTACCTAAATATAAAGGGAACTGTTAAAAGTTTATCTCTTTTTTTCGTATTGGTGACAATATTTCGTTAATAATTAGGTCAAACATTATAGTTAATATTTTATTAATGTTTACGTTGTGATGATAATATTAGTGTTTTATTAATATTTATATATATTTTTAAATATAATATTAAAAATAAATAATAAGTATATATATATATATATATATATATATATATATATATATATATATATTTTTTTTTTTTTTTTTTTTTTTTTTTTTATTTAATCTATACAATCTTATATTATTATTTTTCAGTCTCACTTTTCATCTAATATAACCTAACAAAAACACTAGTCTTTGAAACATTCAATGATAACAATACGAAGCAATTTCAGTGAAGACAAATTATTATAATATTACTATTACTAATACATTATTTACTAATACAATGCACAAGATAAACAAAGTAAGAAAAAAATTACATTATTTATTTGTAATTTTTCTATGATGAAAAAAATTCAAAGTTGTTGATAAACAAAAAGGTAACATTAGCATATATACTAAACCGGACATCAAATTTGTACATACCTATGGATAAAGTAACACAACCCTTGAAAATTAAAACTCAATAAATTGTTTTTTAATAAAAGTATTGATTTTATTGTAGAGAATTATATTTATATTTACGTAGTGAACTGATAATAATATTTAAGTGATAAGTGTAGCAGATAAACGAACTTGGGCTTTTTTATTATTGGGCCTAAAAGCACATATACTCAAAAAGGTGAGTTAAGAAGGCAAGAGGTGTGAATAAAAATTTAACTCTATTCTTCCCTGAAACAAAAGTTTGGAAAATTGTTCGGAACTCTGGTCAGCTACGAAACTTTCTTATTCTATTGGAGAAGTCTTCTTCTATTGTTTCTTAGGAGCAAACAAGGGCGCTTTTCCATTAGAGATGGCAAATAAACCTGTCTTCGTGGATATTGCCCGAACTCGTCCCCGTTTTGACGGGGAATTCCCGTATTGACTGGGTATGAGTATGGGTATGGGGAATCCCCGACTTTTTCAATTGGGTATGGGGATGGGTATGGGGATGTACATATCCCCGCCATATTACCCGTCCCCGTTTAAATTATTAAAATATTTTTAATTAATTAAATAACCACACACACACATATATATATATATATATATATATATATATATATATATATATATTTTTTTTTTTTTATTTTTTT
>Ga0214543_1010869_pt1 | contig 13154 bp, 5 predicted proteins | sample CNSS2metaG_FD_160094 | JGI IMG/M metagenome (GOLD analysis project Ga0214543, IMG submission 160094) | Root nodule microbial communities from cowpea collected in UCLA plant growth center, Los Angeles, California, USA - CNSS2 | ecosystem: Host-associated > Plants > Roots > Nodule | place: USA...
TGATGTTGTTTATCGGAGAACTTACTGGAAAACCTATGTCCTATGTATTAAGATGTATAAATATTTTGATTTTGGTGTATTGAAGTATGATGCATATTTCAAGTATTATTTCCTAAGCACTTTCAAATTATAAACTTTATATTATTATTGCGTATTACAATCATATGTAATTAGTGCAATTCGGTTCAAAATAGTGTAATTCAGTTCAAAAATAGTGCAATTCAGTTCAAAATTAATTCAATTCGGTTCAAAAATAGTACAATTCGGTTCAAAAATAGTGAAGTTTATTCAAAATCAGTGTAATTCGATTTAAAAACGGTTCAAAAATAGTACAATTCGGTTCAAAAATAGTGAAGTTTATTCAAAATCAGTGCAATTTGGTTCAAAAACGGTTCAAAAATAGTACAATTCGGTTCAAAAATAGTGAAGTTTATTCAAAATCAGTGCAATTCGGTTCAAAAACGGTTCAAAAATAGTGTAGTTCAGTTAAAAAATAGTGCAGTTCAGTTAAAAAATAGTGCAGTTCAGTTCTGACGTAGTGCAGTTCATAAAACAGTTCAGTTTATAACAGTTCAGTTCATATTATAGTGCAGTTCAGTGCAGTGCAGTTCAGTGCAGTTTATTTTTAAGAAAAACAGTTCAGTTCAGTTCGTCCGAACTGTTTTTCAGTTCAGTACAGTTCATGCGAACTGTTTTTTAGTTCAGTGCAGTTTTTGGCAGTTCAGTGCAGTTTGGTTTATTTTGCCCAGCCCTACGTATAACATTGCAGATAACTTAGTGTGTAGGATTCTATAGATGTATCTAGAAATGAAAACTAAGATAAGAGGGCAGATTTTTCCTCCTCCTCCATAAAACTTCCCCATGTAATTTTTTTTTCCTTTTTCTCCTTTCCAGATTACATAAAAATGATTTTCAAATTGTAGAGTATAGAAGTCAAAAATAACTTTAAAATTGTACAATTGAGAATTTTTCTTAAATAGTTTTTGATTTATACAATTAAAAAGTCAATTTTAGCTTTTGGATTATAGAATGAAAAAAAAAAACATAATATTTTTATTTGAAGATGCGGGGAAAAATTTAAGGAAGTGAAGAAAGAAAATGCTGATAAGAGGAGGCAAGAAAGGTCTCTGCGTCCAGTATAATACCTCCATCTTTTAAAGGATTTTATTTTATTTTTTTTATTTCCTAACAATAAATAAGACACGTAGGGTTAATTTTAACCTTTTCACCAAAATGGGGTAATTGAATTCAAAATTTACAAAAAATTGGTAGCTTTAATTTCCTTTATATATAAAACATGAATCTTAAATAGAATTTGTATTTTCAAAAACAACTTTTACCATTTTAAAAATTTGACAGAAATCATCTTTGTAATCACCAGTTTAGTATTAATTAATAATTCATATAAAAAGTATAGAAGTCAAGAAGTTAATGTGTTAGGGAAAGAAGTTGATTTTAGTTATAATTGGTTGAACATGGAGTCTTTTACAATCATTGTTCAAACAATCAAACTCAACGTGGTTGTTTATCGTCAACTTTTTATAACAATTTTGGCATTCAAATATGCACAAAGCTTTTACAATCATTTTATCAATCACATTTTTCATATTAAATGTTGTCATAGTCAACAGCTCAAATACATTGACCAAGTAGCGAAAGAAACAAAACAAAAAATATTAACTAGATCTTAAGGACACTATTTAAGAAATTAAAATTTATTAAAATATTTTTTCAACCCAGTAGCAAATCAATTTGTTATTAATGCTCAACAAAACTGGGAAAAAAAACAAGAACCTTAAGCTTTAATCAAAAGAAAAACAATTATTATTATTACTATTATTATTATTAATTGCTATACATATCATTCCAACTACTAGGGTTTCCGGATTCATGAAAAATCATTAACTAGGCTGTTAATTAACATTTAATGAAGGGAATTTGTGAAAGTCAAAGTTCATTATATTTTGATAAATACAATTTTTATAAAAAATATATTAATAATTTGACAAAAGAAAAAAAAGAAGTGAATGTTTCATTTGGTATGACTAGAAGTCTTTAAACCATTATTCATTTGATGGCATCTATGGTACACCACATGTTCAGAACAACACTTATGACAGATGTTGAATATAACAATTATTTAATGGAAAGCTATGATTTTTGTCAAACAACTCCTATAGAAAAGTTAGGTATGTTATTTTATTATAGATCCAAATCCCTCTTCCAATCAATGACCATGATGCAATTGTTTTCTCAAAGTTCAATCTTTTGGAGTATCTTGAATGATGGTGAAATTGCTGAATAATTAGTTTCATGACTCTCTCATGCTAATTGCGTATTTTTGATAATTTTCCCCTTATTTAGATAGGAGAATTTGAGTTTTGTTCATGTGGGTTTGATTGTTTTCCCAAAAAACAAAATATCATTCGTTATAAGATGTATATAACATTATATGATTAAATCCAATGCAACAAGTTTTCTAATCTACATTCTTTGGATTTAATAGAGTAACAAAACGGGTTAGTCCGATCCATTTTGATCCAGTCCGTCCTTAGATCGTCAAAAATGGACTAGGTCAGACTGGTTCGCCACTGAAAAATGGACCAAAAACTTCAATCCATTTTGTCATTGGGCAGGTCATTTTTAATTTCTTTTATTTGATTTTTTATTTTTCATTTATAAAATTTGTTTATACATATACTTATAAATATTTAATCGTATAAAATTTTTTTTATCTTTCAATTGATCAATTAATGTATTTAATTGGATAAATTAAAATAATTATATTTACATGTTAAATTACTCTATTATAACTAATAACTGAAACTTAATTTGTTAGTGTCAATGATTTAAATTATAATAGTATTACATATTTACATTGATACAAAAATATCAAATATAAAATTTAATTTTTTTTAATTTTTTAAAAATTAAAAAAAAATAAATAAAAACGGGACAGCAGCCAGAGACGAACTAACCCACTAGTTTGACCGGCTAGACTAAATTGGACTGACGTGTTAAAAATGATAACCCGATTCATCCTCTTAACAAATTAGCATACCGACACGATGAATCAACTCCATTTTGACATCCCTGAAATTTAGCACATTTAATTCAATTTTTAAATTGTTTTAAAATGTTGAATTGAAAGAAAAATTGGAATGAAAAATTATAAAGTAGTGTAAATTCTAAAAGGTTGATTTAGAAAAGTTTTGTATAAAAGTGGGGTGAGAAGCCAAATCAATATCCTTAGTAGTCAAATCATATTGCTTCATTTTGACCCACCCACAACTTCTCCATTGACAAGTACACGCTTGTTCATTGTACCTTACTTTTTGTTTTTGTCTTAAAAAATGATTAAATTTTGGTCTTGTTCTTTTGAAAGATATTCTTTAATTTTCATCCACTAAAGTTTAAAAATCAATATATATAATTTTTACTATCATTTACTATTTGATAACAAGTGTTTATTAAAATCTATCTTAAATTGTATTTTCAAGGTCATTGTGTTAGTTGTATGATAAAACTAATTTATGTAAAAAAAATCGACTAATATATAAAATTAAATCTGTGTAGTTTGTTGTGGGAGAAAGTAGAGGATGAAGGAAATTAATGAAAATAAAAAATGATGGATAGTTTAGAGAAGAAAGAAAAATGCTAAAAATGAATGAAACTCTATCGAGAGGTGCTCCAAACTCCATAAATTTGCAATAATTAATGAGTATTGGAGATTTTATTTTTAGCTGAGTGTTGGGTATTTAAAGGGAGATTAGACATGTTATTAAAAAGGTGGTTTAAAATGGACTATCCCACACATAAGATTATGAAGAGAAAAAATAAACACTACATTTAAGGATTAATAAATATATAATGAAAACTCAATTCATAATTTGGAATGATTGAATGAAGATTTAGAGATTGATTAAAAAGAAAATAAGAATTGATTGTATTAGATGCAAAGAGCGAAAATATGAGTTTTACTTTTCATTCATTCTTGTATTTAAAGTAAAAATTTATCTTTTATCTTTATATTTAAAGGGTATTTATATTTAAAGAGTATAAATTTTTTCTCCCATTTTCAATATTATTTGACAATAAATATATTTGTATCCTCTTTACTATTTTAAATATTAATTAAATAATATTTATGAAAAAGTTAATAAAGAAAGTACGACAAAGAAAATATTATAATTGAAAAATATCAATTCAGAGTACTAAATAATTTAATAAACTTCAAATTATTATAGAAAATACTAAAATAAATCAAATGTGTATCATATAAATAACTCATGAAACTAAGAAAAAAAATTAATATAATCTTTTTATGATACTAAATTTTTTTCATCAAAATTAGAATGAATAATATTTATAAAATAAACTAATTTATCATCAATATTACATTCACTTGTATTAAAAACACATTCCAATATATTTTTAGTTACTTTTTATTCTATTTTTATGTGTGTCCAGTTTCACATTTTTCCGATATTTATTATACACCCATTTTAATTAGTGTGTTTAAACATGAAATGTTAGGTATGTCTACATGTACGAATTAATTTTTCAGTTTTTTTACATACAAAAAGAATTTCTAAACGATACCTTATTGTTTGATCAAGTATATCATGTAATAGTCTCTTTTTAATTATTTTTTTGATATTTTTCTAAAATATTTCTATTCAAGTTCCTTGAGATCTAAAAATGCACTATTTCAAGCTAACATGAACATTAGGTTACATCATATACCGAAAACCATCATAAGAATATCATTTTCAAGTGAATGAGAAGCTTCAACAAGACATGAATTCAGTAGTTTTGTGTTCCAACAAACATTTGCATCCAATTAATGTATCATAATTAATTTCTAAGGTATCAACAGTCAATTTTAGCACATGAATACCTTCTACCAATTATGTACTAATGTACAATACCAATCTTTTTTTCATAAAGATTTGATGCATTATTTGATTTCTCTACTTTCTGTTCATGAGTTAGACTCAAAATTTGTTCAGCACTATCCTAGATAGTTCAATTTCATTAGCATTTTTCAAAGTAAACTAACAAAAAAAAAGTTACAAGTGTACAATTTAATGTTAATATAGGAATTTTAAATTGCAATTTAAAAAATAATAATAAACGTTATATCAAAAAATTATTATTTATTTAATTAATCTAGGGTTAAATATGTTTTTGGTTTCTTAACTTTCAGTGAATCTTGGAATTAGTCCATTTCGAAATTTTAGACCAATTTAGTCCTTTATCTTTCGAAATACATGAATTTAGTCTTTTTAATCAAACTTTGTTAAATTTATTTGACATTTCAAGTGTCTTTCATAATAGTATTTAACTTAACATTAAAGCAAAAATGTGTCAAACAATATAAACAACTCAAATATACTCTTGAAATGTATACGAAATATCAAATAAACTTAACAAAATTTGATTAAAAGGACTAAATCCACAAAAAATAAAAAATTAAATTAGTCTAAATTTTTAAAATAGACTAATTTCAAAATTTACTAAAAATTAAAAAAAGAAAAACATATTTAATCCATTAATCTATAAGCAACTTTTTCAGAACTAGTATAAAATATTCCTGCTCGAGTAAATCAGTGGAAAAAGGTAACCTTCTACAAATAAAAAACGAATGGTAATAAGAAAAAGTAAATAAAAGAAAAAAAAATTTACTCAAGTAAAAAAGCACATCATTGTGGACATATTTTTATTGTCCTTTTTCTTTTCAATGAAATGATAACCTCACAAAATATGAATTTATGAAAGTAATTGACTTCTCAATATATATTTTACATAGGTTTAGTTATATTATTTTTTAAATTAGCATGAATTTATTTTTGATTTCTTAAATTAAAAAATATTTTAATTTTCTAAATTTAAAATTTTCCAAATATACTTATTTAGGAATTGAAAGAGTTTAAAAAAGTTTATTTTAATTCTTCAAATTTAATACTTAAAGAATAAAAAATATTTAAATACATCTGTTCAAAATTTGAGCGATTAAAATTATTATTTTAATTTGAAATGAATTATTCCAGGAAATACAATTATATATATATATATATATATATATATATATATATATATATATATATTTGAAGATAAAATACCTAACTACATACTTAAGAATATAATTAACTGCGTATAATATCACAACATACTATTTATTTTCATTTGCTTTGGCAAAATTACATCATTCAATTAAAAATACACTAGACGCTATTACATCACATTAAACATTAACAAAGACTTCTAAAGGGAAAAAAAAGAACACATATTTTCTTTTAAATTAAAATTAAAACTTATATATAAATTAATTTATTTAACTTATATTATAAATTTTTTTAAATTTTAAAAAAATAATTTTACTTTTCATTTTTACCAAATAAAGTTAATAATTTTAATATTTTTAATAGAATAATCAATTTAGACTTCAAAAGATATCTCCAATAATAGAAAACTTTATAAATGTAAGAATTAATTCCCATAAATTTTTCAGAACCTTAAATAAAATTATGGATGATAAAATTTAAAACTATTTTTTTAATTTAATTATAGTTTAGCTAAAATATTATTAAAATATTAAAATATTTATATTATAAAAATATATCTAAATCATACATTTAAGACCAAAATTTTAGAATAATTTAACGTACGTTCAATTTGGTAACTATAGCAGAGAATTAAATGTGAAAACTGAAATTTGAACATAAAAATAAAATAATATATTATTTTATGAGGATAGCAAGTTAATTAATATGTTAGAGTTGTAATATTTTGAAGAAAAACTTTTTTTTTTCGTTTTTTAGCCATAAATGTGGGACCAGTTAGCATAGTCATGATTTTGAAGATGGAAATGACGAAAGTACCCTTTAATTCGATGTTTTGTATCTAAAATATTTCTAAAGACCAAAGAGACAGACACAAAGTGTCGCACGTTTTTGCTTTCCAAGTTGTGACTCTCTCTACCTACAACAACCGTTTTCGGTCGCCGGAAACCGACATTGATCTCTCTCTCCGCCGATCCCTCCGCCATGAGTTCCGCCGAGCTCCTCCACATACAGCCCCAGGAGCTTCAGTTCCCCTGTGAGCTGTTCAGAATCAATAAAGATTTTAACTTTACTCTGCAAATAAAACTTTTGTTTATTTTCCTTTGGTTTCTGCCTCTGGGTCTTCTTCTAATTTTTCTTTTTTAATTTTCTGCGTTTTGGGTTTGTGAAAATAGTTGAATTGAGGAAGCAGATCTCATGCTCTTTGCAGTTGTCTAACAAGACAGACAACTATGTGGCTTTCAAGGTTCCAGTTTTACTCAGTCTTCCTTTTCTGACTTACTTCTGATGTTTAATTTTTTTTAATTAATTTATATCTATATCTATTTTAAGCTTGCCGTCTTTTTTTTGTTCTTTTTAATTTTTGTGTTGTGGAGAGTTTTAATTTTGATTTGGGGTGAAATTCGTGGTTTTGCAGGTTAAGACAACAAATCCTAAGAAATACTGTGTTAGACCTAACACTGGAGTTGTGATGCCTAGGTCTACATGTGATGTCATAGGTTTCTTTTTCTCACTCTGTCTTCCCTTGCTCCTTTTCAGTCTCCCTCTTCCACACAAAAGCACAATTGCATGCTAAGAGAATCTTCCTTTGCTTGATTTGGTCTGGCACTTAGTTATATATGTTTAACTATTTTAAATTTGTAATTTTGTTGGTTAAGTTTTGCCATACCCTATTGATTTATTATTGATTTTTGTTTGTTTGTTTGTTTTTTTTTTTCATTTCTCTGTGCAATATTTATTTTGAATAAATAATATTTGCACTGACAAAGCAAACCAATCACTAATTCCATGGTATGCTTGTTTGACTTTCATAGTAATTTTCTTGAAAGTCATATCAATGATGGTTTGAACTGATCAATAGTATAAAATCTTTTACTGTGTTGAATCCACACTGTTTATTAGCTATTCTATGTATTGATTGTTAGTGTCTTATTTATGTTTTCAGTAACAATGCAAGCACAAAAGGAAGCACCCCCAGACATGCAATGCAAAGATAAGTTTCTCCTTCAGAGTGTAGTTGCAAGCCCTGGTGCAACCACAAAAGATATCACTCCAGAAATGGTATCCATTTGACAAATTACACTCTTTTTCTTGATAGAATAACTACATGTGTGTTACATGGTGCTTAATTTGATGGTTTTCTTGTGCTCATTTATATAGTTCAATAAAGAATCTGGTCATGATGTTGAAGAGTGCAAGTTGAGAGTTGTTTATGTTGCTCCTCCTCAACCACCATCCCCTGTTAGAGAAGGATCTGATGAAGATTCTTCACCTCGTGCATCTGTGTCTGAAAATGGCCATTCAAATGCTTTGGAATTTAATGTGGTATGTAACCAGTGGATTTGCATATATTTTCAGACAAATTTTCATCTTTTTGGTTAACTATTTGTTGTGGCCATTTTCGGTAGGCTTCAAAAGCTTTCAATGAGCGGGGTGAGCATCAGGACACTTCTTTTGAGGTAGCATGCAATTATAATTTTGTTCTTCAATTAAAAAGAAATGTGGTTAACATCATAATTTCTATCATTCTGTTGTGGTGCACATGATACTTTTTAATTTGGGAGAAGCTAATGCTTTCTGTTGCTTATTAACCCAACCCAAACATGCCTGCAATAACATCTCCTTTTGATCCCAAACCAGCAGGACCAATTTTCATGCAATTGTAGAAATATATGTCATCAAATATAGTGATAACTCTAATGTAGTTTTTAGATGTTAGAAGTACCTTTCTAATGTTTTTAAATTTATAAGCTCTGGTATCTATGCCTTAGTTTATTATTTATATCTCTGTTTTGACCTTTTAACAGTAATCATTATTTCATAGCCATGTGATGCTGTAATTTTCTCTGGGTTTCTGAATGCTCCTCATGATAAACTTTTTGAAGTGGGTTGATTCAAGTCATTTTTTTGCATTGATAACCATATTATTATTGAAGAAGTTATCTTAATTGCCTCAAAGAAGAGCTTTGGAGATATGAAATAAAGAAAAATGGTGCTCATTTTGAACATGTTTTTGTTTCAGGCAAGAACTCATATTTCAAAGGTAACTGAGGAGAGGAATTATGCTATTGAGCAAAACAAAAGACTTCAGCAAGAACTGGTATGGAATTCATTCTGAAAATACATCTAAATGTATTACAGCCTGTTTATATACATGTATTATGTTAAATGTTTATCCTATGATGGCACACCCTTTCAATGCTTCTAATTGTTTTCTCTTGCTATGTTATCCAACTATTAGGATGAACTGAATTCAAAATCCATCTCAGTATTTCTGAATTTACAATTTGGGAAAGATTAATTAATCTTAACCATGTGTTCATGAATCCAAGCGTATCAGAATTCCTTAAAATCCTTGTCTGATTTTGAGTGATTAATGTGTGATTCTTCAAAGCTTCTGGTTCAGTTTCTTGTTAGGCTTAGTTCTATTATTCATTTTGCTAAACTGAGTATATGAGTATGGTTGTTGGATAGTTTCAAAATCAACCCTGAAAAATTAATGAACATCCTGAAATAATCCAACCTCCTTAATCAATCTCCTTACATTTTGCTTATAGTTTTCTATGCCTAGCTATTTTAGCACCTTCCATAGAAATAGAAAGGAGAATTATTTAGATGACTTGTTGCTGTATCCTATAGTTGACTCTTTCCATTGAAATCATAGTGTTAAAAAGTGAACTTTAAACCTAACTCAATCCTATAAAACAGGCTTATAAGGTAAGGTTTGCACCCACTTATATACTATAAAATCACCCTATCTCTAGTCAACGTGGGATGCATATTATGTTTTGAATCTTTTGATTACTAAGTAAGAAACCATGATACTTGTTTGGTCCTATATGTTCTTGATTCTATCTATATTCTTCTTTTCTGAACACCAGAGATTCTTTATCACTTTCATACTTGTATTATTAGTAGTGCAGTCAAGTTGTAATCATCACTTGCCATGATGGTTAAATGTTTGATGAAGTCAATAATGACATCATAGTACAATTATCTACATTGTACATAATCATGAAAAAACTATGAACTTGTTTGGAATGTTCCATGACAGGAGCTTTTGAGGCGCCAAGTCGGCAGTCGGCGCAGCGGCGGTGGCATACCGTTCATGTACGTAGTTCTTGTTGGCATCATTGGCATCATTCTGGGTTTCCTGTTGAAGAGGACGTGACCCCAGTGATTGGCAGCAATAAGTTCAATTGTAGAAAACAACAAGAAATATGTGAAATGTGGAAAAACCAAACCAAAAATTGTTGTCTTATTGTCGTGCATTGCTCCTACCAATTTGGAATGTGTGGTCAAAAGTAGGTACTTGTTATGAGCCATAGCAATCATAGACAGTGAACAGAGTTGTTGTATCATGGGAACTGTAATTGGTATCTGATATGCTACATGTGATTAATTCTTTAGCACCATCATAGTGTCCTTCAATATTTTGAACATAAAAAGTCTTCGTGGTAACACAAAATCATTATTTACAGGCTTCTTGAGAATGAAAATTTATTTGGTAGTTTTATTAAAATTTTTACTATTTATCACATTAGATTATGTAGTAAGAGTAATGTGATGCTTTTAATGCAGTAAAATCATTTGTTTTTAACATGAGAAAAACACTTTTCTAGTTTCAAATTCTTACATATTAAGGTTTTGTCTTGTAGTAAACACATCTTTTAATGTTTTCTTCTCTTTTCTTTTTAGTTAATTTATCTTCTGTAGTTAACGTTTTTATATTGATGTGGTCAGAAAACATGTTTTGGCACGAAATTTGGAACTTTTTATCCAAATCATTTTATGTACATTTTAAATACAAGATGTAACTTAGAGCTTTAAGGAGATTGTTTTTGCTAAAATGTTCTTCGAATGGATTTTTTGTTAATGAAATAAATTTAATGTGCCATTGTCTCCTTTAAATTGTATATAATTTTAGTTGCTCAAACTCTTATATTCAATTATGTTTTTCTACTTCTAAATTGTTTTAAATGAGGTTATTCTCTATTCGTTTTCTTAACTTACTGTCCTTAAATTCTCATTTCTTACCCAGAATTTTCAAAAGGAAATTGATTAAATTTTATATCATACAAAACTCACCAATCAAAAATTAAAAAAAAATGTACAAATAGAATATTTTAAAATTTATCTTCAAAAAAAAATTCACTACATTCCTCTTTAAAAACAATTGCCACACCTCAAATCCTCATAAATGTTACGTTAGTGATTTTTGAATAAATTTGTAGTGTAAATTTAAAAATTCAACATTTTAAAACTTTTATCGTGTAGTATTCTAGGATAGGTTGGGGAAGGTTTAAGATTTTAATAAAGTCATATGTGAGACGAGGCAGACTCAACCTAATGTTTTTAAAATAGAATATTAACATTAACATTATACAAAGTATAGAATACAAGAAATATGAATTTATAATAAGGTATATTTTATGATATGTTTAAAATAAATAATATTATTATATAAAACATATTTAATAAAATGCTAACTATTAAGTTTGTTTTTACTAACAATAATCAATTATTAAAGAAAAATTATACTTTTTAAAAGAGTGCATGATAAATCCAAATTAAAATGGCTCATACATAACCTAAATTTGTTTTAAAAAATCTTGAAATGCAAATTCATACAAATCAGCCTTGGAAAAATTGTATTAATGGATTGGATAAGCTCACATACTCACTATTTTCAACTTTTGATTTTTTTAATAATTCAGCTAGAACGTTCATACAAATATTTCACAATACTTCTCATTTACTAAATATTTTAATGACTGTAGTTCAAAGAAGGAATATTAAGACAAGAACAAGAAATATAATTTAGATATTTCTAAAGGAAAGGGGATTACATTTTTCTATCTCAAAGTGTTACAAGAAAGTTTACTTTATAATTTGAGTATTTTTATTTTGAAGGAGACAAAAGACACTCTTGTAGTGTGGGAAAAAAAAACCTGTCAATACTAGATAACAACATAGGAATATTTTACACTACATTAAACTTAAAGGTTCTGTATTTAAGCGTGATGTCAAAATCATTTAAGCATGAAAGAATATGTTAAAGATTCTGTATTCAAGCGTGAAAGAATGTTTTAAAGGTTCTGTCTCGACTAAAAATAAAATAAAAATAAAATAGATAAAATTATAATATATAAGTAGAGAAAACTTTATCATGAGTTAGTTTTGTAAAATTAAATTTAACTTAAATTTTACTTGAGTTAGAGATGATACGAAAACAAAATTAAAATATTTTTTATATTCTCTCCTCACCTGTTCAGTTTATTCTATTTCCAAATGTATAACGCAAACTCATGGTTTATTATCATTTATTACCGATTTTGTCCCAGGGGTCTTCTCCCTGTACCCCGAAGCCTTCTCCAGTACTCCTGTTTTACCCCTAATAAATTTTTACATGGCAGGTTGGTGAAAGCAGTAAATAGTATTTACTACAGTCAACGATTCGGTGTATTCTTGCTTTGCAGAGCTTTGCACCCCAAATATTTCTGCACCGTTTAGAGATATCTCCACACCGTTTAGGGTTTGTTGTTTCATTAGTTTTATTTTTGAAATGTCATCCTCTCTTTTCTGCCAGGTTAATCTGCTTCCACTTTAATCATCATCATATTGAATGTTGGAATTTGATTTGAATGTTGGAATGTTGTTTGTTAAAATCTGTTTTGTAATTTTTTTTTCTTTTTTTTTTGTGTGAAACGGATGTCGAGATCCGTTTCAGGAAAATATGAAATGGTATCCATTGTATTTTTTTTTTTGTTTTTTATTACGGATGTTGAGATCCGTTTCAGAAAAATGTGAAACGGATGTTGACATCCGTTTCATTTTTTTTTTGTTTTTTAATAAAACGAATATCAACATCCGTTTCACATTTTTCTGAAACGGATCTTGTTATCTGTTTCGTTATTTTTTGGCTTTTTTTTTTACAAAACGGATTTCCACATCCGTTTCTTAAATTTTTTAGCTTTTTTTTGTTCCAACCCTCTCTCCCGATCTCTCAACCCCTCTTTCCCCTACTTCCGCGACTGGAACTTTGATTTCTCCCCCCACCTCTTGCCCAAGGTCCCCTACCCTATCATA
>Ga0214543_1010872_pt1 | contig 13151 bp, 16 predicted proteins | sample CNSS2metaG_FD_160094 | JGI IMG/M metagenome (GOLD analysis project Ga0214543, IMG submission 160094) | Root nodule microbial communities from cowpea collected in UCLA plant growth center, Los Angeles, California, USA - CNSS2 | ecosystem: Host-associated > Plants > Roots > Nodule | place: USA...
AACAAATTAATTGAGACTTTACATTGATTAATTTGTAAATCTATGTCAATAATTAATTGAGCAATAATCTTTAAATAACCGATGATGAATCTATTTTGAAAAAGCAATAGAATCAATCTATTTTCTTATTATTGTTTTTATTTCTTTTTATCTTTTAAATTTTATTTCTATCTTTGTTTATCTTAATCCCCTATATTTTTTATCTTATTTGACTAACTCTTGCATAGTTTTATAAGAACTAATTTGTTAAAAATCAATTCCGTGTTCGTTGGGAGACGACTTTGGGTTACTTTACCCTTTCTATTTTGTTGACTACTTTCTTAACAATACTGAAGTTGTTATAAATAAGTAGTATTAATTTGATCGCGTCAACGAGAGTGTTATCAAATGGTTTGAGGGTGATATCATACTAACAATTATGTCCACAATTTATATTTCAGCTTAATTATGAAAATGATGTAAAAATATGGCTTTTGAAATTATTTTTACCAAAACATTTAATTACGAAAATTTTAAAATTGTTATAAAATAAGGTTAAAAAAATAATTATTAATTATCAAATTTTTTATTACATGATTTTATAACTATTTTTTTTAATGAAATATGTTATTTTCATTTGTACATATTAATATTGTTTCTACGGCAAATCAAACTTATAGAATGATAATTTTTAATCATATTTAAAATAAAGGACAATTTGGTATTCTTGTTTTTTCTTGATTTAAATTTAATTTTTAATCTATCACAACCATCAAATCACTCACAAGCTTCAACAAAATTTACTCTAAATTCACTCACTTTCACCTTTAATACCTTTAAAGTGAATAAGACAAGCTTCACACCGTAATCCACTTGATATCATCTTGTCCCTCTCCCTCTAAATAACCTTGACGTAGAGAAGGGAAGGAAAATAGAAATTCCTCTATTTTTCAATCATCTTTGTTATGTAATGTTTTAAAGGTGATATCAATATTACAATTATGTTCGCAATTTATTTTTCATCTTAATTATGAAAATGATGTAAAAATATGGTTTTTGAAATTAATTTTACAAAAATAATTAATAACGAAAATTTGAAAATTTTTATAAAATAAGATTTAAAAAGTAATTATCAATTATAACATATTTTATTACATTATTTCATAAATATTTTTTTAATAAAATATGTTATTTTCATTTATACACATTAATATTTTTTTCTACAACAAATAAAACTTATATAGTGATAATTTTTAATCATATTTAAAATAACGGACAATTTGGTAATCTTGTTTTTTCTAGATTTAAATATAATTTTTAATCTATCACATCCATCAAATCACTCACAAACTTCAACAAACTTTACTCTAAATCAAATCACTTTCACCTTTAATCCCCTTAAAGTGAACAAGACAAGCTTCACAATTTAATCCACTTGATTTCATCATCTCTCTCCATCCAATCAACGTTAACGTTGAGGAAGAGAGAGGGTAAGGAAGATGGAATTTTCTCTATTTTTCAATCATCTTATGTTATGCATTGGTTTGAGGGTGATATCAAGATTACAATTATGTCCGCAATTTATTTTTAAGCTTAATAACGAAAATGATCTAAAAATATGGCTTTTGAAATTATTTTTTAAAAAATAATTAATAACGAAAATTTGAAAATTTTTATAAAATAAGGTTTAGAAAGTAATTATTAATTATAAAATTTTTTATTACGTTTTTTTATAAATATTTTTTTATTCATATATGTTACTTTCATTTATACATGTTAATATTTTTTGTACAACAAATCAAACTTATATAATGATAATTTTTAATTATTTATAAAATAACGGACAATTTGGTATTTTGTTTTTCCTTGATTTAAATATATTTTTTAATCTATAACATTTATCAAATCACTCACAAACTTCAACAAAATTTCCTCTACATCCACTCACTTTCACCTTTAATCCCCTTAATGTGAACAAGACAAGCTTCACACTCTAATCCACTTGAATTCATCCTCACCATCTCCCTACAATCAACTTTGAGGGAGTGATAGAGAGGGGAAGGAAGAAGGAAATTCCTCTATTTTGAGGGTGATATCAAGATTACAATTATGTCCGCAATTTATTTTTCAACTTAATTAAGAAAATGATGTAAAAATATGACTTTTGTAATTATTTTTACAAAAATAATTAATAACGAAAATTTGAAAATTGTTATAAAATAAGGTTTAAAAGGTAATTATTAATTATAATTTTTTTTATTATATTATTTTATAGATATTTTTTTATTAAAATATGTCACTTTCAATTATACATTTTAATATTTTTTCTACGACAAATGAAACTTAAATAATCATAATTTTTAATTATTTTTAAAATACAGGACAATTTGGTCATCTTGTTTTTCTTTGATTTAAATATAATTTTTAATCTATCACATCCAATAAATCACTCACCAACTTTAATAAACTTTACTCTAAATCCACCCACTTCCACCTTTAATCCACTTAAGGTGAACAATACAAACTTCACACATTAATCAACTTGATGTCATCCTATCCCTCTCCCTCCAATAAACTTTGAGGGAGAAAGAGGAGAAGGAAGAGAGAAATTCTTCTCTTTTTAAATCATCTTTCTTATGTCATGGTTGGAGGGTGATATCAAGATTACAATTATGTCCGATATTTATTTTTCAGCTTAATTATGAAAGTGATGTAAAAATATGTGGTTTTAAAATTATTTTTCAAAAATAATTAATATCGAAAATGTGAAAAATGTTCTAAAATAAGGTTTAAAAAGTAATTATTAATTATAAAATTTCTTATTACATTATTTTTTTTAATAAAATATTTTATTTTCATTTCTACATATTCATATTTTTTCTACAACAAATCAAACTTATACAATGATAATTTTTAATCATTTTTTAAATAAAGGACACTCTGGTAATCTTGTTTTCCTTGATTTAAATATAGTTTTTAATTTATCACATCCATCAAATCACTCACAACTTTAACAAGCTTTAATTCAAATCCACCCTCTTTCACCTTTAAATCACAAAAGTGAACAACACAAACTTCACACACTAATTCACTTGAATTCATCATCTCCCTGTCTCTCCAATCAACCTTGACGGAGAGAGAGGGAAAGGAAAACAGAAATTCCTCTATTTTTCAATCATCTCTGTTATGCAATGGTTTGAGGGTGATATCAATTTTACAATTATGTCCGCAATTTATTTTTCAGCTTAATTATGAAAATGATGAAAAAATATGGCTTTTGAAATTATTTTTACAAAAATAATTAATAATGAAAATTCTTATAAAATAAGGTTTAAAATCACTCACAAACTTTAATAAAATTTACTCTAAATATACACACTTTAATCCCCTTTGTTCCTGCAGAATGGACAAATAAGATCAGTTAGGCACAAGTACCACCTTACCGATATCCGCTATCTCCTCGGTTGGCTTCTCCCCTTTTTGTATATATCGGCTTGGACCCGGGAGGGGTTACTTGCAGAAGGGACTCCGAAGCTTAAGTAAGCCAAAGCTCTCAAAAATCAAATCAGGTGATTAATGGAGTAATGAATGTATAGCTTTAATTTGTGGGGTCCATGTGTATTTATAGATTATTAATTACGTCTGACCATTTCATGGGCCGGACCTTGGCTTGGGCCATAGGTGGATCTGGGCCTTAGCCTAGGCCCTTGGTTTGATTATTATGGGCTTGCTGAATCTTGGCAGTGCCTTGGTTCCATTAAGCGTATCGAGGTGGTCGGCATAGGCCGATTACCTCCTTAGCGGCTCGTGCCGCTATCGCTTGATGCATGGTCTTGGGCTGGTACTTAGTGTCCTAGGGTACCGGTTTAGGCCTGTTAGGATTAGGTCAGCCTGGGCTGATTTCCTGAATAACTTCGCGTGTAGGTATGGTGGACATTTTTTATTGTTATTTGGTCGAATTGGCTAGGTGTGGTACACCAGTCTCCCAGCCTTTACCGATACAGGTATGTCGGTGAAAGATGATATGTGCAGATATGCCAACAAGGCTGGTTAGGTGTGGTAGACCAGTCTACCAGCCTTTAAGTGTGATGAACAGTGTTAAGGCTGAAGATAGGAAAAAGTAGGTAGTAAGTGAAGGGGTGTCAGAGGTCAAATCAAGGAGGCGTTTTTGCGCCGTCGTTTCTGATACTCATGGCTTTTGAGATAATTGTGTCGATTGGTATGGGTTGTGATTTTGGCGGGAAGAGGTTTTATCGTTTGGGATTCACACCTATAAGTGTGGATTTTACGATGGGTGCATGCTTGTTGGTTCATTTGCGAAAATTTCACAATCAGAGATCTTGTGTGTGTTATACCTGTCCGATTAGTTCCTAGTTCCTGCCGTCAGCTTTTCACAAAAAAAGTATGTCTAGTAGTGATAGTGTGTCGTTGTCTTCGTCCAGTAGTGAGAGTATGGAGTCTAGGAGGAGTATAGGTAGACTTGGCTATCTTTGGTGAGCCGCCCTAGCATCAGCAGATTGGACGCGTTCTCTCAATCTTTCAAGCATTTCAAGGACGGATACTTTAAAGTTGTGGTGAAAGAGGAGGGCAGGTCCCATTTCCTAAATGTAGATGGGAGCACAAAGTTCCTGTTTAGCTGGACGGGAAGCCCTTCTCGATATAAGGACATGGGCATCGACGAGTTGTCGATGGTGGATAAGGAGGTGGTGGAGGTCTTGATGAAGTTTTCTGATAAGTTTCCAACTAAGGGTCTAGTTAGAGTTTATAATTCGGTTCACCTGATTATTGATATTGAAGGTATCTGTTTATTACTTAAACTCTATTAATGCTTCTAAGTTGACTTAACCGGGTCTTGATGCATTGTTGTAGGGCACATGGCTCAATCCGGAAAGAAGAACTTGGCACTTTTCCAAGCGTTGAGGAAGGAGATGGTCGCGAAGGCCAAAATAGCCAGGAACACTGATGTTCCCAACTTGCAGGAGTCGCTAGTTGAGGTGCACGTGCACGGCGGCACTAAGAGAAAGGCCGAATTGCCGGCTCGACCCGGCAAGGCTAAAAATGTAAAGAAGGCCAAGGCGGCATTGCTTGGGGCGGGGTCATCCAGTGGGACGAAAGGGCTAGAGTCCGGTTTGATTGAGTTGCCAGAAACGTCTGTTAGGAAAGATATTGCTATCAATCTTCTAGAGACAATCATCAACTCTATCGACAGTATGGAGGCAGATCATCTCGTAAGGACCATGGTTGAATTTGGAAGCAAAGCATTGATACTGAGTCGCCGAGTTGGGTCTTTGTACCGACGAGAAGTGAAGGAAGGAGGTAGGGAAAAGGTGGAGGAATTGCAAGGAAAAGTTGACAAGTTTGAGGAAGAGAGGGCCGCTTGGAAGAAGGAGAGGGAGAGTTGGGAGGAGGAGAGGAAAAGGTTGGGAACTTCGAAAGTTCGTTGCTTGGATTCAGAGGGAAAACTTAATAAGAGGATATCGGATCTGGAGGCGGACTATGATGAGCTGAAGGAGAAGTATGATGGTGTTGAGGGGGAGCTTGACGACTTGAAGGGCTGCATCATCCAAGAGCATATTAACGGTTTCCAGAAGGGTTTGCGGCAGGCATCCTTCTTTCACCAGGATGTTGATGCAGTCGATTCAAGATTTCATGTTAATAAGGATGTGGTTGATGGGCAGCTTATCAACGAGGACGAGAGTAGTCCAGATGGAGAGGCAGAGAAGGGAACGATTGAGGAAGAGAAGGAGACGGAGGTTACCGTGGAGGGGGGCAACGACACAGAAGAATAGGAATTTTATCTTTTATGATTCGAAATCGTTATTGAGCCTATGTTTGTAATAATTGATACATTATGTTTGTGGCACTCCATACATTTCTTTGCTTTTATTTTAATATGATTAACGCTTTAAGTATGCTATCTTATTTGTCGGATGTCAATAATATTGATGTTATATTTGGCAAATTCAGTTGTTTGTTAAGGTTGTTCGACCTAGGCCGCTTACTTGTGGTAAGGGAGGGGAACTTAAACGAGTTAACCAACAAGTTAAGGGTTTTCGACCTAGGTCCCTTACTTGTGGTAAGGGTGGGGAACTTAAACAAATTAACCAAGATGTTAAGGGTATTCGACCCAGGCCGCTTACTTGTGGTAAGGGTGGGGAACTTAAACGAATTAACCAATGAGTTAAGGGTGTTCGACCCAGGCCGCTTACTTGTGGTAAGGGTGGGGAACTTAAACGAATTAACCAACAAGTTAAGGGTGTTCGACCCAGGCCGCTTACTTGTGGTAAGGGTGGGGAACTTAAACGAATTAACCAATGAGTTAAGGGTGTTCGACCCAGGCCGCTTACTTGTGGTAAGGGTGGGGAACTTAAACGAATTAACCAACAAGTTAAGGGTTTTCGACCCAGGCCGCTTACTTGTGGTAAGGGTGGGGAACGTAAACGAATTAACCAATAAGTTAAGGGTATTCGACCCAGGCCGCTTACTTGTGGTAAGGGTGGGGAACTTAAACGAATTAACCAACGAGTTAAGGGTGTTCGGCTCAGGCCGCTTACTTGTGGTAAATGTGGGGAACTTAAACGAATTAACCAACAAGTTAAGGGTGTTTGACCCAGGCCGCTTACTTGTGGTAATGATGGGGAACTTAAATGAATTAACCAACAAGTTAAGGGTGTTCGACCTAGGCCGCTTACTTGTGGTAAGGGTGGGGAACTTAAATGAATTAACCAACAAGTTAAGGGTGTTCGACCCAGGCCGCTTACTTGTGGTAAGGGTGGGGAACTTAAACAAATATGAGAAATGAAGTAAAGAATGGTCGTAAAGTTGGGAACCCTTTGTATTATTCATTGATTCTGGGGTGCCTCGTTAAAACCTCCCCGACCAAAACCCTCCTTAGGGAAAAAAGACCAGGTGAGGAAAAAGAGTACACCCAGGGTTACAAGTGTTTTGGTGCGATACAATACATGTTTTTAACTAAAGTAGTACTTGAGATGGGACACATTCCATGTATTGGGTATTTCTTCCCCAGATAAATGCTCTAGGCGATATGCTCCTCCTCTAGCGTCTTCGCGTATTCGGTATAGGCCGTCCCAATTGGCGGAGAACTTGCCATCCTTCTTTCTTGCGCTGCTGGCCATTCTCCACACTAAGTCTCCTCTTATGAACGATCATGGGCATAGGTTGGCGTTATGCTTTCTAGCAGCTCTTTATTTGGCGACTAAGTTGCGTATCTAAGCTTTTTCTCTGAGCTCAGGTAGGATCCAGGTGAGTGGCCATGTTTTGATGATTGTGGGTTGGGTCATATAGTTCTCGGCGTAGGGATGGTTCGCCAATTTCGACGGGTATCATGTCGTCTGCATCGTATACTAGGCTGAATGGGGACTCGTTTGTTGCTGACTGAGGTGTGCACCTGTAAGCCCATAGTACTTCTACCAGTTATTCGGGCCATCGCCCTTTGGCGCTGTCTAACAGCTTGCATAGTTCCACTAGGATAACTTTGTTGGCCGCCTCTGTCTCTCCATTGGTTTGTGGGTGTTCCACAGAATTGGTTATGTGTTTGATGCCCAGACCAATGTAGAATTTGGCTAGTTCCTTATCTATAAATTGTCGGCCATTGTCGGTGATGATGGTATGTGGAACACCATATCGGCATATAATATCTTTCCAAACAAATTGCTGGACTTGTTGAGCTGTGATAGTGGTCAGTGGTTTGGCTTCTATCCACTTGGTGAAATAATCAACGACTACTATTAAGAATTTTACCTGGTCTTGCTGGGGGAGAAGGGGTCGAGGATATCCATCCCCCATTTAGCGAAGGGCCACGGGGATAGTATGGAATGAAGTTGTTCTTGTTTCTGGTGGATGAGGTTGCCATGTTTTTTACATGGTTTGCATTTTTTGACGAAGTCTTGGCAATTCGCTTCTATGGTTGGCCAGAAGTAACCGGCGTGAAGGATTCTGGTAGCCATAGTGTGTGCGTCGGAATGGTAGCCGCAAATGCCTTCATGCAACTCCTTAATGATGTACTGCGCTTGTTCTGCAGCGACACATTTGAGAAGCGGTTGGCCATATCCGCGTTTGTAAAGATCATCGCCTATCATGGTATATTTGGTGGCCTTATCCGACCAAGTTTTGTCAGCATCTGGTGGGGGGGTTGCCGATTTGGAGATATTGGATATAAGGGGTGGTCCAGTTGTGGGCTTGGGGATGGGTGAGGTTGTTAGTTGGGGTGTGGGTTAGGTTGTGGCAAGTATTTGTGATGGAAGGTGTCGATAGTGTTTGTTGCAAGAAGGATCGGTGGTGGCTTTTTAATTTGGTACTGGCTAATTTGGATGGGATGTCAGCTCTGATGTTGTTAGTCCTGGGGATATGTTCGATGCGGACTTGGTCAAAAGCGGATTGAATGACCGCACAGACTAGATGCTAATATTGTAAAAGGGTAGGGTCCTTGATCTGGAATTCGTCATTCAGGTGGCCCACAGTAAGCTTGGAGTCGGTTTTGCACGTTAAAGATTTGACGCCAACTTCGCGGGCCAGGGAAAGGACGACAAGGATGGCTTTGTATTCGGCTTGGTTGTTGGATGTTTTGAAGGCGAAGTGGAGAGATTTCTCAATGAGGATATCGTTGGGGCCTTCTAACACGATGTCAGCGCCAACACCTTTCGGATTTGAAGAACCATCTACATGAAATGTCCACTGGTCCTCTGTGTGTGTTTGTTGCAGGTCATTAACGAAGTCTAGGAGGCCTTGGGCTTTTATGGGGCCATGAGGTCATAATGAATGTTAAATTCGGACAACTCAACGGCCCAAGACGACATCCGTCCTACCAGGTCTGGTTTTTGCAATATCTTCTGGATCGAGTAATCAGTTTTGACGGTGATGCTGTGATTTTGGAAGTATGGGCGCAAGCGGCGAGCTACGTGCACCAAGGATAGGGCCAACTTTTCCACCATTTGGTATCTGGTTTCAGGATCTTGCAGCGTTATGCTGACAAAGTAAACAGGATGCTACGTGCCGCCTACATCTTGAACAAGCGCGACGCTGATGGTGTGATCGGTGGCTGTGATGTAAACCAGCAGAGTTTGATGAGTATCCAGCTTGTGGAGGATAGGTGGTGAGGTAAGGGTGGTTTTCAGCTTTTGGAAAATTTATTCACAGTCGTCAGTCCACGTGAACCTGGCAGATTTTTTGAGGAGTTGTATTATGGGTTGCGTTTGTTCAGCTAGTTTGGGCAGGAAGTGGGAAATGGCTGTAAGGCGGCCTATGAGGCGTTAGACTTCTTTGATGTTGGTGGGACTACGCATTTCGATAATCGGTTTGCACTTTTCAGGGTTGGGCTCTATGTCGCGCTGGGTTAGCATGAATCTTAGGAATTTACCGCGGTCGACGCCGAATACACACTTGTTGGGGTTGAGGTGAAGGTTGTATTGGCGTAATGCGGAGAAGACTGCTGAGAGGTCCTGCGCGTGTTGGTGATGGCTTGGAGATTTGACAACCATGTCATCGATGTATACTTCGACACATTGTCCCATCAAATGACTGAAAACTTTGTCCATCAACCATTGGTAGGTTGCTCCGACGTTTTTGAGGCCAAAAGGAATAACTCTGTAAAAATAATTGGCGTCGTTTGTGATGAAGGTGGTCTTGTTCATGTCGGATGCGGCCATAAGGATTTGATTGTAACCGAAATATGCATCCAGGAAACTGAGTACTTTATTTCCCGCCACGCCGTCAACAAGTCGGTCAATGTTGGGTAAGGGGTAGGCATCTCGAGGACAGGCTTTGTTTAGATTTGTGTAATCGACACACATCCGCCACTTGTCGTTGGCTTTCTTCACCAAGACTACGTTAGAAAGCCAAGTGGTATATTGAGCTTCTTCAATGAATCCTGTGCTCAGTAACTTATCGGTCTCGACCTTAGCCGTTAGGCGTCGTTCCTCGCCGAGTTTGCATTTTTTCTGAGAGATATAGCGGGCTTCTTTGTAGATGGATAACTTGTGGGATGCTATCAGAGGGTCTACTCCAGGTAAGTCAGCAGCTGACCAAGCGAAAAGGTCCGTGTTGTCGACTAGAACAGGTGTGATGATGGCATGCTCGTCAGAGTTTAATTTGGTGCCTAGGTTGATGGAGTGGCCATTCGGAAGTTCCAAGGGAGAGGTTTCTTCAACAGGTTCGAGATGAACACCTCGGCCCACTTTGGGGTCTAGATCTTCGCCCGATATTGCGATCCCAGAGCCAGGTGGTCGCTCGATGCAGTTGGTTTGCTGGATTGGGAGTTGTGGGCGTAGGCTGGCCATGTAGCATTCGCGTGCCAAGCGTTGGTCGCAATGGACGGTGAGAATGTCGCCAGAAGGGGAAGGGAATTTCATGGCCAGGTGATGGGTGGAGACGACGGCGCCGAGGGTGTTGAGCGAGGGACGGCCAAGGAGGACATTATAGGATGTGGGTGCGTCAATGATGAGGAAGCAGATGTGAATGGTTTTAGTTTGGGCTCCATCACGAAATACGGTGTGAAGGTCAATGTAGTAGGGTGGAAACTTGTTGTCCAAAAAAGCCATAGATTGGTTCATCATACGGGACCATGGCAGTGTCTGGGAGTTGGAGTTTTTGATATGTTACCCACGAGAGGATGTCAACGAAGCTGCCCTGGTCGACAAGGACTTTCTTGACTGTGTAGTTTTTTATTTCAACAATGATGACCATGGGGTCGTCTTGTTGGTGATCGAGGTCGTGGAAGTCGTCGTCCGTGAAGGTAATGGGAGGCATGCGACATCTGTGATGGGAATGGGTAATATGGTTGATGGATTGGATACGGCAGAAGTGTTTCTTTCTGGCATAAGAGGTGGATCCTCCACTAGCGAAACCACCATAGATGGTGTTGATAGTGCCACATAGGGGAGGATCGGTAGGGGTAACATCGGTGCGAGCCGGTTGGGGGTCCTGGTTAGTGGGTTGGGTAGGGCGTCTGTCGTGGCGAGAGTCGTGGCGAGGGCGTCTATGGTCAGATCGAGGAAGGTGACGGGCTCGAGAGGGATGATCATCTCTGCGGATGAAGCGGCGAAAGTGACCAGCACGAACCAGTTCTTCAATTTTATCTTGGAGTGCTTTGTAGTCCTCTGTAGTGTGGACATGATTGTGGTGGTAGCGGCAATATTTGATCATATCAGCATTGGGGGGAGTGGTCGTCTTGCGTGGTGGCGGGATGAGGTTAGCTTGTAAGGCCTCATCAAGGAGGCGGGATCTGGGACATTAAGGGGAGCATATCTAGTAAAACGTGGTTGGCGGGGCTCTCGTGGTCTGGGATCAGGGCGGGGGGTGGTGGGGTGGGGTTGGCGGTGGTGGCTGCATAGTCATTGCAGAAATTGGTGTGGAGGGTCTGCATTTCCTCCATGCGAACATAGTCGGCAACACACAACTTGAGCTCGTGCATAGAGGTAGGTGGGTGGAGGTAGACATTGTTGGCGTAGGGGCCGGGTTGGAGGGTAAGGGCCATACATTGGAGGATCATTTCCTGGTTGAGGTGTGGGGTGCGAAGGGCTGCCTTACTAAAACGATCGATAAATGCCCTGAGCGGCTCACCTTGTTCTTGCCTGATGCCTAGGAGGGAGATTGTAGTAGTTTGATGTGGGCGGCTACCAGCGAAATGGGTTGAGAACATGTGTGAGAGGGCGTCGAAGCTGTCGATTGAGTAAGGTGGAAGGGTTGTGAACCATTCGAGAGCAGGGCCTTTGAGGGTGGTGGGAAAGGCTTTGCAGAAGACTGCGTCTTGGGAGGTGTACAGGGCAACATGGGTGATGTAGACTTTAAGGTGTTCGTCGGGGTCGATTTCACTAGTGTAATGGTCTTGTCATATTTAAAAAGATTTGGTAGTTATTATCTTTTAATATTTTATAACATAATTAAATAAGATAATTATTTAAAAATATCAAATAAAATATCTAAAGATAAATTTTCCCAAATTATCTTCTATCATACAGATAAAGAAAACCGCAAGGTCCAATTTTTCTTTCCTCTCTTCTTGATTTTTAGCCAAACTTCTTCACTTTTTCAAGCTTTTCTTGTCGTCTTCATCCAATTCTTGGCTTGGATTTTTGTGCTTTTGATAATTTCTTATTCTTGGATTTATCTTTAAGGTGTCATGAAGCTTTAATCAATTTATTTTCACACCTCCATAAGCTAAACTTAGCTGCGGCTGCACTAACACACTTCAAAATATCCAAAGAACTTTTATGCAACTAAAAAAATATTTTTAACATGTTTTTGTATCTCATTCTCAATAAACCCAATAATAAGAAATCTCAATTAAATCAATCTTTAAGCACACAAATTCAATTAAATACCTAGAATTAAACATTAAATGAGGGCAAAAATACGCACTCATCACTCCAGCTCTACTACGGGTTGAAACCATCTTGGGAGAAAATCGGGTAGTAAGGTGTTGTCTCGTGCCCCATGGTGGGCGCCAATTGTTCCTGCAGAAGGGACAAATAAGATCAGTTAGGCACAAGTACCACCTTACCCATATTCGCTATCTCCTCGGTTTGCTTCTCCCCTTTTTGTATATATCGGCTTAGACCCGGGAGGGGTTACCTGCAGAAGGGACTCCGAAGCATAAGTCAGCCAAAGCTCTCAAAAGTCAAATCAGGTGATTAATGGAGTAATGAATGCGTACCTTTAATTCGTGGGGTCCATGTGTATTTATAGATTATTAATTACGTCTGACCATTTCATGGGCCGGACCTTGGCTTGGGCCATAGGTGGGTCTAGGCCTTAGCCCAGGCCCTTAGTCTGATTATTATGGGCTTGCTGAATCTTGGGAGGGCCTTGGTTCCATTAAGCGTACCGAGGTGGTCGGCGTAGGCCAATTACCTCCTAAGCGGCTTGTGCCGCTATCGCTTGATGCATGGTCCTGGGCTGGTACTTAGTGTCCTAGGGTACCGGTTTAGTTTGGTTAGGATTAGGTCAGCCTGGGCCAATTTCCTGAATAACTTCGCGTGTAGGTATGGTGGACGTTTGTTATTATTATTTGGTCGAATTGACTAGGTGTGTGATGAGTACGTATTTTTGCCCTCATTTAATGTTTAATTCTGGGTATTTAATTGAATTTATGTGCCTAAAGAGTGATTTAATTGATAATTTTGATAATTAGGTTGTTTGAGCTTGTGTGATAAAAA
>Ga0214543_1010873_pt1 | contig 13150 bp, 9 predicted proteins | sample CNSS2metaG_FD_160094 | JGI IMG/M metagenome (GOLD analysis project Ga0214543, IMG submission 160094) | Root nodule microbial communities from cowpea collected in UCLA plant growth center, Los Angeles, California, USA - CNSS2 | ecosystem: Host-associated > Plants > Roots > Nodule | place: USA...
ACAGCAAAATAACAATATATTGTACAAACACATACAATGATCACTCGGAAGCAAATAAAATAAAACACAAAAGTTCAGCCTCCCCTTACCTGGTGTTTTAGCTTCAACAATTCCAAATGAATTCTTTCTTGTTTCCCAAAGCTCCCATCCTTGCCTCCACTCTAATTCCCTCTAATTCCCTCTCTGGATTGCAATTTCTCAGAACTCCCTAGCCACACAATATGACTCTTTGTTTTCTCACTCACTCCTCCCCCTCTCACCAATTCAGCCCAAAATAAATAAAAAAAAAATTATAAAAACGAAATTAATTTAAATTTAAAGTTTAATAGCCATTACTACACCTAAACTGCTACCTTTTTGATTTCCAGAGAATTTCTACAGTTTCTAGATCATTTAACCACCTTGCAAAATAGTAAAACATAAGGGTAATATTCATTCTAGCCAAGATTCAAACCCATATCCTTCCTACCCATCAAACACATGCAAACCAACAAACTATCATATGATTCCTGTTAATTCACACATTCGTATGAACCTAAATCATGTTTTCACGTTCACGATATAATTGCAAAATAAAACAGAATTAAATAAATCTACTAATGACATACTCAGGACTTGAACCCAAGTCCCCTCAACATAATCAAGTGCTCTAAACCACTTAGGTTAACATTGTTTCTTGTTTAGGATTTATCAAAGAACTCTCTTAAGGTAGTCTCAACCCCTCATTTCTTATACTTTATTAATTATTAATTTTTATGAATTTCCTGGATCTCACATCTTCTACCACTTGAGATGGTGATAGAGGATACAAGACAAACTTTCTATCCTTGTGAGTGAAGGTTGTAACATTCCGACCGAATATTACGGATTTAAATAAAAAAAATAAAAATAAAGAAGTAAATAATCAAACTTCATTTATTATAACTAATATTCCCAAAACGCGGGAAAATTAAAAACTTTTATTACTTTCTTAATAAACCAAAATTCATAAGTATAAATAGGATTGTAATTATCCAAAAGTCTAGAATATTCATAATTACAATTTATTCGAAAACATAAAAAACTTCATAAAAGTTCTGATAAAAACTTCTCCCAAAACTAGCCCCGCTCCGTCTCTAGGCCTCACCAGATCCACCTGCAATAACATCTGCTCCCGTGTACCGCGTACACGATCATCGCCAAACACAAGCAGATAGGGTGAGCTAACATATTACACACATATATATAAATATTGCATAGTTTATATATCACAACAATCACACCGATACTGCTTCAATAAAATCGACTGGCGGGGGACACGTACCGCCAAGCGCTACCTGCTTCCAAACCGCTTGGAAGGTATGATGAGTCGAACCTTCGCTCACATTCAATACTTAAATTTTGGGAATTTAATATTCGCTCACATTCAATACTTAAATTTTGGGAATTTAATATTATTTTCGCGCTTAAAAATTGTATTTAGTTGCATACTATATTATTGGATATTATTGAGTTTACTATTGCAACAATAATCTAATTTAGGTCATTAAGAGTGTAAATAATGAATATTTTAATTCATAAATTAAGTCCCAAAAATAGGAATTTTAGAGAGAAATAGTTTAGGTACTAAATGCACCCCCAATTCTCATGTTTACACCCCTTTTTTCAATTGGAATATCTATTTCTAAAAAAAATAGTTCTGGAGCTATCTGCATCCCCTGTTTTCAGGTTTACACCCCCTTTTGTAATTTAACTTTAAATTTCTGCTCTGCACCCCTCCTTTTTACTAAGCTGCACCCCTAATGTCACTTAAGATCTAATCCATCATATTTCGCCATGTGGCAATCATTTAATTAATAAAAATAGCCACTCACAGTTTACCACATCATCAATCCTCCACTAACTCAAATCACCAATCAAAACATGCCACCTCATTACTCTCTTTCTCTCTCCTTCACACAACCAAAACCCTAATCCTAATCTCCATCTTCTCTCTCTTTCGCACCAACCCACTCCGCAGCCGCCACGACCACGTCCGACCACCACTGGCCACGCCGGAAAGCCGTCGCCTGTCGCGCCCTCGTCGGAAACCCTGTCATCGCTGCTGCACCAGTGGACCGCGACGTCTTCGTCTTCTCCGCGCGTCCCGCGGCCACCATCACGCACCACACTCGAACCTGAACCTCCCGCGCCACCGTGAACCAGCCACCGCGTCTTCTTCATCGCGCCTCTGTCGCGCCTCCTTCTTCTCCACTCGTCCCGCTGCCTGAATCCCCATGGTCGCACCATTCGAGCACGCCGGAACAGTCCAGCATCTTCGGCAACACCTGCACCAACACTTCTCCATCTTCGCGCGTGAGCCGCCGTCCATCACGCGAAACCCCACCGTCACACCTGCACTCGCGCCTCTTCCTCTCCTTCATCCCGAAACCACCACCGTCGCTCCACCACCGAAAAACACAGCCCCTCCGTCTTCGCATCACGCCGGCATCATCAGGCCTACACCATTCTCGCACACGTTCGGACCCACCATTGTTGCACCAGGTCTGCTCGCGAGATTTACAGTGACCAACTCAAAGCTCCGCTGTGTTGTCTTCGCCACCATCATCTTCGTTCAACATATTATCGGAACCACTGTTGTAGCGACACTCGCGGAACCTGCAGCTGCCACGGCCACTCACGGAACCACCACCAAACCACGTGACAACCTCTCGTTGGACAGTTAAAGAGTTAGCACTGGTCAACCAGTCAACTCTGGTTAGGGGCAGTCAACGTTGGTCAAACAGGATATTTTTTTCACTATATCTGGCGGCCCTTGATGTTCAATTCAATACACAACCATTTAACCAATTCATGTTTCGTGATGACTAATATAATTCTATGATTATATTATCAATCAACATGATCAAGCATATTGTCAAAATAATAATAATTAAATAACACACAATTTGGCACACATAGGACTTGAACCAAGTCCTCTCTCAATATCAAAGTACTCCCAACCAATTGAGCTAGTACTTCTCCATGTCACATCAATCAATATTAATGCCTTAAAGGCTCCCACTACCCGCATTTATTAATTAATTAATTATTTAGTTATTTAATTTTCACGGGTCTTACAAAGGTGATTTCATTGGTAAGACCATTATGCATGGTTTTCTTGTCAAATTGTCATGGTCTTCTCAATAAAACATGACAAGCTTCCATAGGTACTACATCACATAACACACTATCTTCATATTTCCCTATGGATAGCTTGACCTTTACTTGATGTTGGACTGGTAAATCCCCACTTTCATTAAGCCAATGTAGTTTATAAGATTTTGGATGGGGAATGATAGTCAAAGCCAACTTATCAACCAACCTTGTACTACAACAATTGCAACATGAACCACTATCAACAATGAGAGAACAAATGTTTTCTACAATTTTACATCTTGTATGAAATATGTTCTCTCTTTGTGTTGACTCTTTTGAAATGGGTTGGTTGCTAAGCAGTCTTCTAATAATTAGAAGGTCTCTTTCACAAGGAAAGACAATTTCCTTAGACTCTTCATTAAACTTCTCACTAGAAGTCTCACTCTCACTTTCTTGCTCATCTAGGCTACTATAGTGGTCAACACCACTTAAGATCGTGGTGTTTTTGGTGGGGCGTTGAGATGCAACATGACCTCTACCAAGACACTTAAAACATTTAATTTCACTAGTGTGGGTGTGTGTAGATGTGCCTTCCCATGGTTTCTCTTTTTCCCTGAAACTTTTGGACAGTTCCTTCACATCAAAAGTTGACCACATCACTAAATTTTAAATAATTACTATCAGAGTCGATGTCACGAATTCGATTTTAAATAAAGTAATTGTTAAAAAGAATATTATTATAGACTATTAATTATTGCGTGACAAAAATTAGGTAAATCAAATTACAATTAAAGAGATCGATTTAAAGATATAATTAGTAAAGATTGTTGTAGTGACATAATTTTTGTCTCGTAATAATGTTAAAGTAATTGAAAAATAACACTTAGACTTTTATACTCTTAAATAAAAAGATTTTTCTTGATTACCTATTTTCGTTTTTAAAATAATGATAAACACTTAATTCAACCGGAAGACCTTAGTATATATTGTAAATCACACGTGAAAGTAAAAATATTTATAAGTTACATAACTCAAGTTAAGGTAAACACAAAATATTCGTTTTCTCTTTCCATTTCATGAGTATTTGTGTTTTTAACCACCATAAAACACTTTTTTGAAATGATCTGTAAACTCCTTTATAAAACATTACACAATGCTCTATCGACATCTAATAGACATAATTGCATAAATTTCAGAAGTTATATTTAAACTCTATTCAACCCATCCTCTCTAACTAATAGTTTATTTTAGTTATTACATAAATACATCGGTATAATAGGGCGAGAGAAAAAAATTACTGATTGTGAGGAGAAAATGCCATTACCAAATTGCCAAAATCGAACAACCTAAGTTAACTTTTTGATCAAATTGCAAGTGTAATACATTTTACATTTTCTTTGTAATTTGACGTGCCATGTTTCAAACAATTTTCAAACTAGTTTCCAAGTTTTTATCAGATGTAATGCAGCATTAATAATGTGATATTCACTTACTAGGCACTTTCAAATTGCTATTTTTATTTTATTTAAACGTCAAAATTTACACTTGATACAATAATATCTCAGTACTCTTGAACATAACATTTTTACATATTGTACAGGACCAAAGTCCTGTAATTGACTAAACCATGTGACAAGGAAGAGGACCAAATGGTCCAGAGCTTCATGAAGGTAAAGCGTTGGGGTCTGTATCGGAGATAAGTCGAACCTCATATAAGTCTTTTTCTCCCTTACCTGCACCCACTTATTATGTCAGAATGCATTCCCTCTTTCTACACATTGTCACTCACTTTGCAATTTAATAGATTAAAAAATTAATTTAGTTTTGGTCTTTATACAAGAAACTGAAAGTTTTGGCACCTACACATGAATAGAAGTATTGGTCCCTATTGTTACTACGGTTAAATGTTGCTTCTGCTACTAACACATTTACAAAATTTTCTGAAAAGGTATAAAAAACATAGAAAACTATCTGTAGAAGGTTTATACAGTCAGAATTTTTGTTGCAGTTTTACACTCCAAAAATGTTTTATAGCAATGTAAAGACCAACGTTTTCATCCACATTAATAACAATGTCAATGACTTGGATCAAAGTATGTATAGGGACTAACATTTACAATTTTCTCATTTAGAGACTAGAAATTAAAATGGATCCACTGTAGCAACCAAATGAAGATTAACAGACAAGCAGTTTGGCAATTTTAAATACTAGCACACTATAGTCTCATTTGGAGACTAATTTTAATTACCAGCAATTTAGCACACAAGCAAAGTTTGAATTTTCACTCACCAATTTCAGCTGTAATTCCTGGCCCAAAGAAGGAAGCAAATTTGGCCTAAACAATTGAAGATTGAGAAATAGTTAGCAAACAAAATCTTTTGATATCAAAAGTTCAAAACCCTAGAGGATTTAAGAATTGCAGAGAATATGAAATGGATTAATTAAATTCCAACAGCAGTAGTACGCCAAAGTTAAATTACAGCTTTCTGTCGGTCTATAATATGGTATGGTTATGACTGGAATAGGGATAACCTGTAATGAAAAGTACATTTTATCTCTTGAGAATTGCTTTAACTTCCATGCAACTTTGGAGTTAATAATGTGCAGCATAAACCCCAAAGAGTTGAGGTTTCTTTTTTAATATTTTATCAATTGGATCCCTTTCTTCATCACCCCATGCAAAAATGACTATAGGGTTCATAACTATTCTTCGTGTTATAGAATGTTTAACTAGCCATCACTATATCTGTCTCTAGCCAAATCTTCTGGTTTACCCAATATTTCCCACTGGTCCGTTTTGGATATCTCAGGTTGGGATCGGTTTATCTTACTACTACCCCGCTAAAAATTACCAGCTCGACGGTGCTTACATAGTATATATCTAATATTACGCAACAAATAATATCAATATATGAAAAATATTATAAGTTCCATTGTTAATAGTATTAAAATATATAAATTTTAAGAGAATACAGGCACCTGCTCTCAAGAAGATCACAAATATAATTCTAAATCCTACAGGTCAAATTAATTTGGGGCAATGAGATGTAGGTTCTGGAATTTCTGTTCTTTGATTCTTCTATTTTTATTTTCTCTTCTCTGAGTTTTCTCAAAATCTTCGACCTCCCTGCCAAATAAATTACAAGGAAAAGACCACACTAGTTATCTAGTTTCTAGAACTATGCTCTCTCCAAGATTCAAAGAGTCCCATCATCTTCACGAATCACGAACATGCGAAAAAATTAATACACTATTTATATCATTAAAATATAACTCCAGGAAACAGAGCGGAATACCTGTCTTTGTTCAAAATCTGACAACTGCAGAGCCTTGGCCTCAAAAACCAAAACCAGACAGTATTTACCATCTTTTGTGACCTAAGATATAACCACATCACGAGACAGAATTAATAAGGGAGTGAAAATAGTCTAATGAAAAAAACTATCCTATAAATAGTACGCTTGTTGCTTAATAATAATACCTAAAGCTTGAGCAACTAAAATGACTTATGGAATCACCTAATATTTATAGGATATTAGACCAGAAGGTTTTTTACAAACGACGAAAGCTTGAGCAACCAAAGTGGCTTAGATAGGCCATTCTACTTAAATGAAAAAACAATATTGACGGGACCCAACCTTGGAACAAAGAATAGCTGCTGGAGACTAGAGCTTGTCTATCGGCAGTACTTGTTCATAGAAAGTTCTTGAACATTTAAAATAATATATACGTTCTATAAAAGATGGAGTTGCTAATAGAAAAGTTAGTACAAGCACCAAATGTGTAGAAATGAAAAGAATTAAAAAATCCTATTTTGGCTTTAAATTAATAAATTTCAAAGTGAACTAATGAAAGAAGTACACGTAGCTTTTATACTCCGAACAAACAGAAATACTGAGACACAAGAAATTTAGTTGAATTTCATGGTAAGGGTGCTTGAGTTTAATCAAAATGAATCTTATGAAAGGGTACTTAGAGTGCTGAGGTGGCCATGTGGGTAGGGGGACGAGGATGGAGGTTAACGGCTTAAGATTCAAAAAAGACTCCATGATATACAAACAGAATGATAGAACAAATGAAGCAAAGGCAGACAAAAGAACATGAATGAAACTTTAAATTAGATAAATGGTAATAGATTGATAAAAATAGGAAACATGCTGTATTTAAAGCAGTTCTTTAAATATAGAGGTATGGACAGCAGTGAATGTGTAGAGTAAGAGACCTGAACTAGTACTATAAGTTAACACGTTCTACAAAAGTCTTTCAAAGTAAAACGAGATATATGCTATTATTTACTTTTCCTGTATTTGCAAAGGATGTTGTATGTAATATGAACAAAAATGTAAATAACGAGACTTAAATAATAGTACTGATTGGTGAATAAATGTAAATTGACAAGCATACTTCTTCTCGAATCAATTGTAGAACAGGAGCACTTCTCCTTGGTATTCCTCCTCCCTGGAACAAAAAGCAGATAAAATTATGTCTTGAAACTGAAGAACATATTACAGGCTGCAGAAGAAGAAAGATCAAGTCCCACATGCAATAAAGGCTTATTTGATACATGAATTTGATACATGTATCAGATGCAGTATGTAAAATATATAAGAACAGATATGTGTGAGATACATGTCTAAATATTATAAAATTTCATAAAACATAATATATAAAAGCATTCTGCAAATTCAAATTAAGAAACATTCTTCTTGGACATTACTAAAAGCAAAATAAAAATTCTAATTTGATGTCATTATAGATTACTTTATGATAGAATGTAATTAGTCTTTAGCTGTTAGAGATTTGTTACACATTAGCCAATTAGGATCATTGATTCCAGCTTATACACAAGAAGTATTTGATTCTGTAAATTGGTATAAATACATAAAGTGGGTTCTACAGTTGATACAACATCCAGATAACACTTTCCTATAAACTATCAGTAATTTAGGTTAGAAGAGTTGCTATTTCATCGGCAACTAATAGAAGATGCTGGAAACGTAAGGAGTGGGTAGGGCTCTGCACAATGTAATTAAGCCATCAAAGCTTCTTGAATTAAAACAAATATTCTCTCGGGAGCAGTTTCTTTTAAATGGTGATAATAGGTGCATTGATATGGTATTGGAGCAAGATGCTATTGGTGAAGATGCATTGAGAGGGTGGCTAGTTGCTGCATATGCTGTACAATTTTACAAGTCCTCTCATGAGCTCAGTAACAGTACCCCGCTGCAGGCCTATGAGAAAATGAATGAGGTGTTTCACGTGTTTTTGAAAGAATCAGAGTGCAAAGGGTGGCATACAGATCGTTTTGTGGATGGAAATGAGAGCCAGTGCATTATTATTCAAGTGACTGACCTTACGTTTTCCTTCTAGTATGGTCTTAATGAGTTGAGACCATTTAATATAATTTTTTTCCATTTAATTTGTAAGCAGAATGGACATTCTGCAATTCTCCAGCAGTCTGGGATTTGCCCCCAGTTTCCAAACCAGAATTCACAAACTTAGTCAGACAAGAGGATTATGCAGCAATAGAGGATACAAAAGGGATTAGAGAGACCCAGGAGGGAGTAGGAATTTTCTTATTCAAAGAGGAACAAAGGAACGGATAACCGCACCTCCAAGATCAATGGCAGCAAGTAATTCAGCACCACCCAATTTATTGGCAGAAACAAATTATTTTTCTCAATTTGGTGCAAGCAAGGGCAATAATGAGGTAACTGTGATGGCCACAACAGAGACAACTTTAAAAGGTTGACACAGAGCTTCAAAAAAGGAGAATGTTGTCGCTGTGATGAAAAATATGGTGTGAATCATGTTTGCAAGATTCCCACATATTACACTATGAGACTGGCTGCCACTAGCATTGCAAAATACCCAATCCACCATGATAGAACAAAGCATGTGGAAAATTTCGACACTTCATATTGGAAAAGATTAATTATAGCATCATAAAGATTGATCACATACATCACGCAGCCATACTACAAAATCTTAACTACAGCTTTTCCAAGGCACACCTATGAGAGTATTAGATTCAATCTGGGCGTGACAGATATCTATCAGACAGATTGACGGCGAGCATTGGTGATTATCTTGGGTAATCAAAATCATGCATTATAGGAAATATGTCTCCTGAAAGACGTCAGAATGAACTAACTCGTTATTCTGCATAATATATGTTTTCATCGGTTAGATGAGCTTATATAGTATATATATTGTTGATGTAAACAAACCTCATCACTTGTAAAAACTCAGGCATTCAATTCACATTTTCTTTTCTCCTAATAATGAGGGACTTGGGTTTTTCCACATTAGGCTTGGAAGTGGGTTCTCATTTCAAACACAAGTAGAGAAGAGGAAAAAATGTGACTATTATGTTTCATTTAACCCCTCAAAATAAGAAAATAGAGGAATAGAAAATATACAGAAGAGGTACGTAGCAAAAAGATAATTCTATTAATTCAAATAACGTACTTGGCCGTACTGGAATATCCGTTTCAATGCCTCGTCCAAATGTTGCTCATCTCCATAGCGAAACCTGGTGACATCACTCTTCACCTGTTAAAGTACAAGATTGTCACATGTTACGTCTTGTATTTAAAACACTTCAATTAAAGAATGGCAAAAATCGGTGAGTATTGCCTCAGCTGATGTATTCCATTTATATATGTGTGTATAGAAAAGTTGAGAACAAGAGCAATAAAAGGAAAGAGGCCATAACCTACGACCCTTAACGCTCAAGCTAAATACAGCCACGAAGCAACTTTAATACAGTTGTACAAATAATAACAACCATTTAAAAGTCCCCCGCAAACTGGAACATAAAATTGAATTCTAAGTCCTCTTAAAGACGTGGTTAGAATGTTTGCAAGCTAGTCAATGGAGCTAACAAATTCAGTACAAAGTTTATTGAACAACAATCTCTTCCTAACAAAATGAGAATTGAGTTTGGCTCTCTCATGAAACACCACATTGGAGTCAATATGAAGGATTGTCACATTACCATAGCAGAACGTTGTTTGCCTAACTTCACAAAATTACAACTCTTGAAGGAGTTATTTAATTCACACAAGTTTAGAAGTGGCCAAAACCATAGGACAATTTGGTTAAAATCTTGCAACATCAAATTAATCCACACTTTACTTATGCCAGTTTAATGGTTATAAATCACTTCACTTGTGCATGTCAACCAATTAAATTGTAGAGCCTATAATTTTACATAAAAAATGACTATTGCACCCAAGCAATTAGAAAATGGATCAAAGAAAAATACCATAAAAATTGACAATTTTAATCCTTGATATAAATTACTAGAACCTGGACAAGACATAGTGTGCTAACTTTGATTGCCTAATCTTGATTGCTCTTAGATAACTAGTTTAAAAGAAAGGTGCTAGGCATTCTGGATTTGACACCACGTTGGGCAGTTAGTATGAATGTAGGATGATGTCACCTGTTTAAGAATTGGAGTTGCACATTTTTCCTGCAAGCTTTGAGCGTCTGAATATGTGATGCACGGGACTGGCTTGAGTTCTGCATACTGCAAAAGAGAGATGGCCAATGATAAAGTATAAAGAATATGAAGAGTATGTGAATCACAGGAGCATGCTCTAACACAAATATGCAAAAAAAACTATGAAGCAATGACAAGAAAGTTAGGAAATGGAACTCCTAACATGACTCTTTTTGCACAACTTTATTACGATGAACATTCATCTTCCAAATTTATTCACATTGGTAAACTTTCTTCACCTTGAGCGCCATTCCAATAATTGCAAGAGGAAAGCCATATGTTAACATTATAGCTGACCATTCAGATCCAGGGAAAAGATTAAAATATGCCCCAAAACCATAGCTGCGTGTAACAAAAAGGCCAGCACAATAAACAAAAACACTTAATGTATTTTATGAAATCAATGAAGAAGGTGAAAAAAGAAAATAATACTCACGACAAGAGTGAAAGTCCAACGCCTAGACCAACCACACCAAAAGAAACCTGCAACAATTAAACAATATCCTGAGAATAAACAACCCTCCCCGACTAGTTATAAAATTTTATGCTGCTGGTAAGAATAATCATATATAGCAGTGAATGAGAAAACTGAGGTGAGTGACATGAACCAGAACAAGCAACAATAAACAATAGGTCCCTCAAAGAGTAAGAAAATATTACAGACAAACCACCAATTCACTGCCATATATAATTTGTCATTAGACAGATAGGAGGAGATCACACTTGGAATTTGTATAAATCCATTCACAGAATAGTATACATCACCAATAATTCAATACTTCTTTTTCTGATTCTCTAACCAAACACTACTGTTAATGCTTCAAAAAAATACTCATGTAAAAAGTAAAGCACAAAATACCGAGACCTGCACATGTCTCGTGAACTATGTACTACTAATTGTATTGGTTCCACTCAAGATGTAGTATAGTTCATTTATTATGCATCTGGTATCGTTAAACTGACAAAAAGAGAAGATTGTTAGGTAAAGCAAATAGTAACTTATAGAGTAACTAGATGACCGCATAATCCTTATCCATAATGGGAAATTGATTAAATCCCTTTTTGTTGTTCTTTCTTGTTTTTAACAAATACGTACAACTATGACACATTATTTATACTTTGTTCCTTACTTTTCCATACATGTTTTCTAATTCATATAAATCTTTGAAAATAGGAAAGGAAGTAAAAATAACTAAACATTTTTGTAATTACTCTTTGTCACAGGATAAAAGATCTTAAACTTGGCATTGTTTGGGTGTACAGTGTATTTGATTAAGTGCTTCTTAAATAAGTACTTATCATTGAACTAAGCACTTACGCAGAAGTTATTTCTATAAGTGAAGAGAAATAAGGTTAAATTGTTTTGTTACAAGTTTAAGTTATTTTGTCAATTTGTCCTGAAGAGGAATAAATTATCTATGAATATGTCATTACCTCTATTTATAAGCTCTTTAAAACATTTACAGAATTGAACAAGTTATTTATATAATGAACAATAAATAAACAAGATCTAGTTGCTTAAATATCTTAAATATGAATAAGTTATTTTTTCACGAAAAAAAAAAAACTGAAATTAGTTTATCCGTGAATTTATAACTCAACAAGTAAAAGATATCTTAAATAACACTTTTGAAAATGTAAATTGCATAATTAGGCTTATAAAAAGATTCCTTTATTCATTTATTTACACGTATGAACAAAACTAATCCAATTTGGCGAGCATAGGCATGTATCACAAAAATTAGCAGAGATAAACAGTAAATAGACAAGCTGTTCCAAACTCATCATAAACCTAGACCGGTCTACTGCGGTTCGGTTCACTGATTAAGATAAGAGAAAGAAAAACGGTTCGAGCGAGGAACGAAAAGACCAACCTTAGAAACGGAGAAGCCATCGTCCGAAACAACGGAAGATTGTGCCGTAGAAGAATCAACAGCTCTGGGAATGAGACTCAGTTTGGAGCCGAATAGCTTGGTATGGGCATTCGACACAAATATGGATCGGAGCTGAACCGGAACCGGCCGTAAGCGAGTCGGGTTGCTCAGCCGTGGACGACTTGAATGCGGAACAAGGCAGAGAAAACGGTGACCAGAGCAGACGGTGGCTCCACCTGGCATCGCTAATACACAACGGAAACGCACTTTTGCTTGCTTAAGTGCTTCGCTCTTTCTTCGTTTCTCAGCAACACAAACAGAAAAGAAAGTAAGAAATGAAGGAGACGCTTCTCAACCGCCAAAATTCGAGGTACGTGTCCTCGTTATCTTTCAGATTTTACATATAAAATGGATAAATAATAAATAAATAAATGTTCTTTTAAAGTGTTTTAAGAAGTGAACTATTATTATAATAATTATTAACATAAAATAATGTTATTAAATTTATACTAAAATTAATTATATATTTTATAAAAAAAAGCTCTAAATTTTATTATATTGTAGTTATATTACAAGAGTCCGATAGTTGCTTTATAAATTAATAAAATTAATTATATTTGTAAAATATATATATATATATATATATAT
>Ga0214543_1010874_pt1 | contig 13148 bp, 17 predicted proteins | sample CNSS2metaG_FD_160094 | JGI IMG/M metagenome (GOLD analysis project Ga0214543, IMG submission 160094) | Root nodule microbial communities from cowpea collected in UCLA plant growth center, Los Angeles, California, USA - CNSS2 | ecosystem: Host-associated > Plants > Roots > Nodule | place: USA...
GCATATTATTTCTTTGTGAGAGAGCAACAAAAAGAATGGGTTTTCGCATGCCAGGTATTGTTAGACAGGGATCATTTTCAGCATCCAAAGCAACTCGCAAGGGACTTGAAGTCCCCAAAGGCTATCTCGCAGTCTATGTTGGAGTTAACATGAGACGATTTGTGATTCCAATATCATACTTGAACCAATCTTCATTTCAAGATTTACTAAGCAAAGCTGAACAAGAGTTTGGATATGATCATCCAACGGGTGGCCTCACAATTCCATGCGATGAGGATGAGTTTCTAAGCCTCACTTCTCGCTTGAATGAGCTGCTGTAAATCAAGCTTTGATAGAAACTAGGATAGATTACTTGAGGCAATTTTGTACAGAAGGAAATTTCATTTATTTTTTTTTGCAATTATTTTCCAAATTTTTCATCCCTGTATAATCCAAGTTGGAAATTCTTACTTGAATGAGAACGTTAGGACTATGCATTTCCATAAACATTTTTGTTGCTTTAGGATTTTCTACATCACCTGACATTTTACAATTATATGAAGAAGAAAGGTGTCTGATCAGAAATAGGAAAGTTTCAATGTTTAATGCAGTAAACTTTTTTCGCTTCAAAAAAAAAAAAAAAGTGATTATTTCCAAACTCTTTCCTAGCTTCAAACTCACAGAAGCAGCAGCTGATTTCCATCTCTTGCAGACAAAAGTAAGGCGAAAGAAGGAGGAAGTTGGTAGCCATGAAAGGACTCTCTCTAAGAGATCTTCATAAAGGTCATCCAGAGAAAAAAACGTTCAAGTGTGAATAGTCTCCATTTTCTGGAGAATTTCTTTTCAAACCGTGTTCCATTGGCCACAAATTTGGAGAAACCAACTGTAGAAACAACAAAGGTGTTGAGACGTTATCAAAAAATCAATCTTTTTTTCACTTTTTTATCACTCATAAACGCCAATTGAAGTGAATTAAGACTTTCAACTTAAATGGGTAACGCCAAAAATTGTTTATCTGCACCCAAAAAGATCAAAACTTTCCCTTTCTTTCTCCAACCCCGTGAATTCGCAAGACTCGTTCTTGAATTTTTGTAAGTTGAAACCTGTACCCGCACCCATGAAAAGCTACTAAAGAAAACTGACAAGCTATAGTTTAGAAGCAAACATGAAACTAGAGACTCCAAAATCCAAAGCAATTTCATTCTTTTCCCTTTCACGACTAACCCTATTATTAGAAATCAACGCACAAGATAAAAAAACAGTAGAAACAGTGACTCGAGACAGAAGGGGTTTGATTTCATGAGAAGAAGTGGTGACTAAGCATATAAACAAGCATTCAACGGAACGCAACAATCTCTCACACAGAACAATAAGGAAGTGAACGCACAATCTTCTCACATATTCGATTTACAGAAATCTCAATCTTTAATCGATCCCTAAAAGTGCATTAAAATTAAAAAGAGTAACAAAATAAAATAACGCGTCACGTGTCGTCACAAAAATAATCACACTGGACATTATTACGTAAACTAAACTATTTACATAAAATTAAAGAAAAAAATTTTAAAAAAATTAATTAAATAAAATTTACGAAAGTTAGAACTAAATTATAAATAATATTAAATTAGGATCTAACTGAAAAAAGTTAACCAAAAGATCAGATAAAATTCTTTTTAATGAAGAGGTAAGCCAATATTTACAACTAAAATTTTGGAAAATATAGCAAAAAAAATCCATTAAAAAAATGTATAGGGACAAAAAAATATATTAATATTACATAAAAAAAATTAATTATTTACAAAATGACCCTTAATAATTAATTAAAGAAGAGATAATATTATTTTAATAAAATTATCGACAATGAAAAAAAATATCATTACATAAAATAATCTATCATAAACATAAAATATAATTTGCATATTAAAAAATATTCGCTCACAATAAATTTTAATTATAATATAAGTCATATACATTATTAAGATTATTTATCTATTATAAATTTTAATTATATAAAATAAATGTTTATTTTATTCCAAACTAAATGTTTATTACAAAAGCGAATTCTAAGGAACATATCCATTCCAATCCAAGGTCCACGTTGTTACAACTACAAATGGTTCCTTATTTTTTCCAAACCAGAAACATTCAGAGAAACATTCATGCTGTAAATTTGTTTTCCATGGCTGCTTCTTCCCTAATCTTCAACAGTTCACTCTCCTTTAACTTCTCACACACGGTCATATCCTTCAAACCTCAAAACCTCAAGCCACAATTTCCCTTTTCTTCTGCGATCTCACTTTACCATCTTCCCCTGTCTTTGGTTTCCTTCCAAGACGCTCAAAACCCACTACAGCATGAAACCCTGCAAAAATCAGAGCCAAATGCCTCACGCTTAAACCATTCAGCGAGACTCTTTGTGGGAAACTTGCCTTATTCGTTGCCCTCGTCTCAGTTAGCTCAGCGGTTTGAAGAGGCTGGCAATGTTGTATCCTCTGAGGTTTGTGAATTTTTTAGTTTTTTTCTTTTTCTTGAAACCCTTTTCGATTTCGGTTGTTTCATACGTAGATTTGAGGTTTTTGGTTTCTGGGGTGTGTTGGTTATAATAGTTTAGATTGTGTTTGTGACTCTTTTTTCATTTTTGCGGTTGAATATGTAGATTGTGTATGATGACATTACGGATAGAAGTAGAGGGTTTGCGTTTGTTACAATGGGGAGCGTGGAGGAAGCTGAATGTGCAACTCGAATGTTTGATGGCTCTGTAAGTCTTGCTCATACTCTAGTGTCGAAGATTTTCAGATGGGTGATTCGTTGAAAATGAAGTAGTTCAGATGTCAAAGTAGGGTTCTTTTTCCTTTTGCTACTGTCTACGCTATTCTATTTGTATGTAGTTTGAGATTGAGTTTGTTTAGTTAAGTGAAGGTAAATATCGGATTGTAACCTTTGATTGGAAAATCAAAGGAATGTGATAAATACCACATGTTTTTGAAGCTGTACACGTCCTAATTAGCAGGATGAGATATCAGAACTTGGCTATTTTGGAATTAGAGTTTGAGTTTATTTTGTCTTGTTATGCCATATTGGTGGTAATTCAGTTATCTTTTGTAGATGGTGAAGATGGAAGCGGACATAGGGACTAGAGTTATAACTTGGTGCATAATCAAGGCCTGGTTATGAAATAGTTTGATAACAGTTCAGTTTTCCATGTCTTGTTATCATTATCTACGAAATATATATCATCTTTTTTTATGATGTTGGGTCTTGATTTAGGAAATATGAAAGGCCACAAAGGCCACTGCTGGGCCAAGAAAAGCCTTTCATGCCAACACAGTTTTCTGTGAGGAGTTGTCATCATAATTCAGTTGTTTGCTGTGCTATACAAGTGAACAGAATTCATCTGATGGTAATGGCTGTGATGATGATGAACAGGAAATTGGAGGTAGGATTATTAAGGTAAACTTCACAGAAATACCCAGAAAAGGAAAATGGAGAGTAATGGGTTCAAACTACAGAGGCTTTGTAGACAGCCCTCACAAGATTTATGCTGGAAACCTTGGTTGGGGTGTGACTTCACAGTGTCTTAGAGATGCCTTTGTTGAGCAGCCAGGCTTCCTGAGTGCCAAAGTCATCTATGAAAGGAACAGTGGGAAGTCTCAGGGATACGGGTTTGTCTCTTTTGAAACTGCTGAGGATGTAGAGGCTGCTTTGAATTCTATGAATGGAGTGGTATGGACAATTTTGGTTGATTTGTTTTGATAGTTTGAGTTCATCTTATGATGTCAATTTAACTGTGCAACCACTTTCTTTGTATGTGTAACACACTGTTCTAGGAAGTTCAAGGCAGGCCCTTACGTCTGAATCTAGCTGCAGGATGAGGGGACTTTATCTCATCTCATAATTCATCAGAACACAAGTAATGTTGGTAGCATTGAATTGGTGTTTAGGGTCAGCATCTGAGGTATGTGATTGATCATTTTTTACCCAAAAAGTTGCTTATGTTCATCTAAATCTGTGTAATGTGATCTTCCTCTCATTTCCTGTCATTTGCTGGAAATCAATCATATTTATCCCATTGGTTGTAGAAGAAATGTATTTAATAATAGTACTAAAGCAATCATAAGTAATACACTGAAAATTCATTCAGCTATGAGCATTTTTCATGGTTACTAATTTGGAATGAACAAATCGTTTTTGTTCTATGTTTTCTTCTATGAGTTTTGTCGACTACTATTATTTCTGGTTCTCATTAATTTTTTTATTTTCATGTTACAGCCTATCTAGAGCATCCTTACTGATGCTAACAAATATACAGGACATTCAAGGCAACCTTACATTCATAGAAATCGCCAAGGTAACGTTATATTTAGAAGAATTGTCACTCAAAATTTGCATATATGTTCACGTATCCTTATTGTTTAGTGAAACAGTTGAAGTTGTTCTTACTAGATGAGTCTTGGAAGAAAATCTTGGAAGGTCGCCCTTGAACAAGAACCGATAGTGTTTAGCTCCAATCAAAGAATATATGACCAATGACTTGCATTTGCTTGGTTAGGCTTGTAGGATGTTTCTTTGTTGATTATTAAATGAAGAGTTAAATATGTTTTTGATCCCTGAACTCTTAGTGAATTTTGGAATTAGTCAATTTCGAAACTTTTGGACCAATTTAGTCATTCATCTTTCAAAATAGGTGGATTTAGTCCTTTTAATTAGATTTTGTTAGGTTTATTTGATGTTTCGTATGCATTTCAGTATTGTATTTGAGTTGTATATATTGTTTTACACATTTTTACTTTATTGTTAAGTCAAATATTATTATGAAATGTGCTTGAAATGTCAAATAAATTCAATAAAATTTGATTAAAATGACTAAATTGGTCCAAAGTTTCGAGATGGACTAATTTCAAAATTCATTGAAAGTGAAGAGACCAAAAATATATTTAACCCTTCAATGAATCTTGGAAGCTTTCTTGGTTAGTTTTGGGTGCTTGGATCTTATATATTTACATTAATTATGTTTTATATTTATGCCAACGTGTCGGTAACTATTAATTAATGTTTGTCTTTAGTGTTATGAATGGATAAATCGGGTAGACATCACAATAAATTGAACATTTACTAATGTAATTATAAATTGAATCTTCTCAAAGATAATTATAATCATTATTCAATACTTCATATCCAGATATTGTGTAACGTAGAGTTATTGTTAATTTTAATGGAGTGTGATAAACAATAAGGTGGTTATAAATTCGTTTACTAGGTGAGACGTAGAGTATAATCATAAGTCATGATACAAATTATTAATGACAAGTTTTGGACAACTTTCTTTCTATTACGTTTAAGTTTAACTTGCTTTTAATAATTGTTGCGAATATTTGAAAATTCTCCACCACTTCTTCTAGACATAATTCAATAGATACGTCGCTATTGAGGACGTAAAACTTTAGAATTTAAAAATATTTAGGACATTTGGAATTACTTAAGTGCATTATAACGATGTACTTTTTTTCAATGATTACATAATACATATTTATATTTATTGTGTGCATATATTACTGTGATGCAACAATTGTATTATTGACTTTTACTTCTTTTTTCCTATAGATGGTCCCAAATAGGCAGTTCCTTCTTAAAGAAATTGTACACTTTAAACATTAGTTTTTACATTAATCTATATGTTAAGTGGTTCATGATATTGGTTTAATTTTAATTCAATTATATTAGTGTCTAATATTAAGCGAATTTTATTTTATTAGGATTACTTCAATTAACGTAAATCTGACTCTAATCTAAATATTTATTTATTAAAAAAGATTTAAAATGATTTTTATATATTTAAAAAGACTAATCTTTTGAGTCATGTTAGAGTTGATTAAACTGTTTTTAACGGTTGTAATTAACTGATATTAATATTTGAAAATTAAATTTATGTTTTTTTTGTAATGGACTTAATAAACTAATATTCAATAGATTTTTATAATAACGAAATGATTATTTTAAAAAGAAAATTATTTGGCTCGGATAGATATAAGATTCAAATATTCCATGCTTAATATAATATTTTTTATTTCATACTAAACTCACAAAACTTTATGTTTTGTATGATAAAGGAATTTCACATTTCTGTATGTAACATGTACAACGTTGAGTGAAAATGTTAATGGATGAGTTATTGATGTGGGTAAGAAAGAAAGAGAAGTTAAACCATCTTCGACAATAGAGTTCGTCAAAGATGTTAACCAAATCCATGAATCTACCAACCAATCAGATGGTTCAATCTATGATGTTTCGACACGTCTCATAAATGGTGTGTTCCGTATCCGATATGTATCAGATACATACACTTGTACGATACTTGTAAGACACACTGTATTCAATTTGAAAGATATTTTTTTATCTTTCACATGATTTTAACAATTAAAATAAGGAACAAATCTTATATTTTGCATATTGGATATTAGATAGATAGATTAGATTCATTTTATGTTAGTTAACAATGGATTAGTTGACACTGTCAAACTTAACATGTATATACACGTCATGTCTCGTGTCCTATATTTTTTCAATTTAGTTGTATCTTCGTGTCCATATCCGTACCCGATTATCCGAACAAGATAGAAAGACGATATGAATAATGGTACAACTCTTATGTACAAATAAACAAACAAAACAATCACTATAGTACTTCACTCATATGAAGCTACCTAAATTTACAAATAACCAGGTAATTTATACATGCATGCAAAAGAATATACCACCTCCATAAAACTGCTTCTGCGAATTCTCTTCCTGCCTTCTAGAAACCGAACCAAAACTTCTTCAAACAGGTACCGGTCCAACGTGGAAAATTTAGAAAAAATGACCAAAAACATTACACAAGACTTGACTATAATAACATAACAACAATGATGTTTGAACCAGTCCACGTTCTTGGCAGCCACCACTGGAAGGAGGAATAATAATAAATAATATTAATCAATTTCTTAAAACTATGGGGAGAACTATGATCAAGATGATAATAATGAGCAGAATGATGGCGTAGCAGGTCCACTTTCGGGTGTTTTTCTGGTGCTTCCTTGCTACTTGGAGTTGCTGGACCCCACCTCGCACGTACGAGTTGGCACGTGCTACATGGCTCTCTATGTCGTCCAATTGCTCTCCCTGGGACTGCACCAACACAGCCATGTCCAGGAACACCTGGTGCAGCTCCTTCAGGTTTCGCTCTATCTCTTTCACCGTGTCGTGCCTCTCTTGAATCTCTTGAATCGTCTCCATCACGCTCGCTCTACCTTGCTGCTCAATCGCTTTCTGCAAAAATGTTTCACTCTCACCTGTTCCAACATAACACTTAACTTCATGTTTCGTTTCGTCTTTCAAATCTCGTACCATGTTTTCGATTATGAATAATCTGTGTTTCCTAACAAAGTCAAACATATCCTATATCTAAAGGATGATAAACCAAACACGCACAAAAATATGAAACAAAATTTTGAAAATTGATACACACCTGTAGAAATGAGAAGGTCGATGGTTTTGTCATCGGGGTTCTCTCCGGTAACAGTATAATACCTCCGCTGCACGGTTTCTCTGTACTCCGTCGATATCAGTTGTCTAAGGTTATTGAAGTTGTCCATGGAGTCTTTCAGATTCTTCCTCAATCCGTTCACCACAGATGTTCTGGTTCGGTCCGAGGAAGAACCCGGTCCAGAACCGGGCAGGTTTCGGTTTGTCTGGTTGGACTTGTCCAGCGCTTCGAGCCGGACCTTGATGAGCTTGGCTTTCTTTAAAGCCAGTGATACGTCAGCGTCCATGCGCGAGCGAAGCTCTTTCACAGCGTTAGCACTGTGAAGTGTCTTGCTTTTTTCGTGGGAACCGCGCAAGTTCTCATGGAGACGCTCTAGCTCTTTCAACTCTGCTTTTACCGGCTCAACTTCCTCAAAGAACTTCTCCAGGTTCACGCCGCCCTCCACCGCCGCCATCTCGACCACGTGGTGGTGGTGGTGGTCCGGCGAGGCTTGGTCGCCGTTGCGGGTGAAGGAGCCCGAGAACAAGTCGTTCATTTTAAGGTTCTGGTGTATGGAGGAAGAGAAGTGAAAGGAATTATAAGATGAGAGAAAATTATCCCAATGAAAGTATTGAGAAAATTTGTATATGGGTGTATAAATGGCAGAGGCTTTGGAACGAAGGGTTTGAAATTTTCTTTAATAAGAATAATATTTTGGTGAAAGTGGGGAAGACTGGTTCAAATTGCAACATGGTTTGTAATTTTTAATTGGGTAAGAAATAATGAGAAAAACACGGTTTTATTATATGCAAAGTTGATGGGTCATGCACAAATGGTGGCTTTACAATATGTGAGAAAAATAAGAATGTGTGTGGAAAGGTAGCAGACAGAGAAGGTGATAACGGGTCAAAGGAGGTTGGGACTGGAGAAATGGGTTTGTGGGAAATTTCGTGTGAAGTGGAAAAGTATAATCAGTCTTGAAATTTGGGAGCCAAGGAAAGGGCAATGGTGGAATACTGCAGAAATAGAAGGCTCAAAAGATAGAAAAAAATTGAAAAAAAAAGGAGATTTTGGTTTAGCAGAAACTAATGCTAGTATTTTGTTACAAGCAGTCCCAACTGTTAACGATCCTAGGAATGGACCCCAATCAAATGGTTCAAAAATCAGCAAGTCAATGAAGAATTTTAACATATAGAAGTTTCATCACTGTAGCCTAACCATGATAGAACAAAAGCAAAACAGAATTACACTGTTGAAGTCTATAATGCTGCTACATATTCACAGGTTCGTTTCCCCGCTTTCCTCTTAAAAAATTAACCTAAAGGACATTAGAAACAAGAATTTACTGCTCGTTTGTCTAAAGTGATTTATAAAAATAAAACCCTACACGTAAATCCCCTTTACCTCCATTGTCATTTTCCATTCCCATTTTTCACTTGCACCACCGAAGACAATTATGGAGATGTACATTGAGATGCCCCTCATAATTTGTCGAGTTCAATAATATCTTAAGTTGCAAAAGTAATAGATCAGTGGACAATGTAAACTTGTGTATGATTATAATATCAACAGATTCAGTTGAAACTGAGTTAAGTTTCTGTCTAATAATGGCAACTGCAGATACAGTTTTTAAAGTAGATACTTAGTATACTAATCAATTGGAATAATTGCGATATAGCTCTGCCTATTGGACCCTCAGAAAGAGAAGTGTATGATGAATATAAGATAGTATGAGGGAGAGTAAGATACTGTACATCATATTTAGGGAAAGATCCCTTTATATATATAAATATATAAACCATCAGTCAGCAATACAAGTGTTCAAACTCATAAAATACTTACAGAAAAAGAATATGATGCTCAAAATAATGATCTCCAAAAATCTACCTCAACAGAACAACCAACCATTTCCTTCCCAGATTAACCATCCAACCGTTCCATGGATTGTAATAAAACTGTTGTTCACCCCCAACAGATTTTCTTTGAATGCACAACCCAATCCATGTTTCCCTCAACCATGCTAGATCCCAAAATATAAAGCTCAATCTTCAAATCAAAGTAAATGAAACAAGTATGTTTCGTGAATTATAGATCCTAATCCCTAAGGCTAAGCAGGAGGTGGAGGCGAAGGTGTTGTTGGTGTAGACTGATTACCACCATTGCCGCCACTACTGCTCTTTTCCCATGGCCTCACAGTGAAGAGCACCACAAACAAGATGATCACCAGAAGAAGTATGATACAATAACAGGTCCATTTCCTGGTGTTTTTCTGGTGCTTTCGTGCAGTCTGCAAATTCTCAGTTCCAGTGTGCACAAACGATTGAGCTCTTGCCACATGGCTCTCAATATCATCCAATTGTTCACCTTGATGTTGCACCAACACGGTCATGTCAAGGAATACTTGGTGCAACTCCTTCAGACTCTTCTCCAACTCTTTGACAGCATCATGTCTCTCTTGAATCTCATTGATGGTGTCCAGAATCCTACCCCTGCCTTGCTCTTGAATGGCCTTCTGAAGGAAAGTCTCACTCTCACCTGCATAAAAGTGAGAAACATATTACTATAGGACCTCCAAAACTTGCATCAAATCAGATTTAGACAAAATTGAACCCAAACCTAATCACGAGGACGAAATAATGCTTCACAAACTGGAATTTGGAAGACCACTTAGAAGTCCAATAAATTATCCACTAATTTCATCAAGTTTTATTTACTCCTCACTTGAAGCAATGATGGAGATAATGAGAACCTAATCATGACTTTGTTCTAGTAGATTAGAATTGAAGCCCCAAATTTCCTGCTATTAAACTTTTGTCTCTTTTTAGTAGATTTACTATTTTTATTTCAACTTTTTTAATATACAATCCAAAATCCACTGAGTCCCAACTAAAAATGAATCGAGCACCATACTACTGAAGAGTCTAAACTAAGAACTTCCTTGAGAAACCAAAATCCTTGGTTATCGAATTCCTACTTGATTTAACATCTTAGAGAATAAGAGAACGATTAGATTATTCACAACACTTCTCTCCAACATTATTGCTTTCTTTTTTTTATTTATCTCTTTCTCTCACTTCATTAATCATATCTCAAACTCCTCTTTTCATATCTACCTCCTTGTATCTCTCTTTGTTGTATAAAATAACGTCCAAGTATAATTTCCCTTCAAACAATGATCAAGAAACCACACCTAGTTTATATCCACATAAGACAATCTTATTCAACTCAACTCCACACATCAAAAAATCTCGCATCCTAAGTATTAGATACATAACTAGTATTCAAACTCAAGACTATTTATTAAGCTAGAATCATGGTCCACGCGATTTGTGGTAAATGGACCATTTAACATTAGAAGAGTGTATGAAAAGAAATGAGCTGGCTGTCACATGGACAAGAAGGCAGGCAACGCCACGACTATGACTTGATGAAATAAAATTAAATACAAATAAATTTTCTTAAAAAATGTACTTTGAATTTAGTTCAATCTCACAAAACTGCATACTGCACAACATCCATTGTCGAGAATTTAATGGCTTGAACATATGATTAGATATTTTGTGGATAATTCTATAGCAGTCCAATTTCAGGCAACACAGTAGACCTAACAAACTCTACTAAAATAGACTATGTTATCATTAAAATTGACTAAGAAATGAAGTTAAGGTGAGTTTTAAACTCCCTTATATACTATAATTTCTTCGTGTCTCTGTAACGATAACCAACAAAATTCGCTAAATTAGATCAAATTAAGATAAACACATCATCATTACGCTGTTCCATGTGATCCCTTAAACAGGTTATTGGGTTTGAATCTATTGAATGGAATGAGAGCTTAGACCCCACTAAAGCTGAAAAGCCACCTTCTAACGGAGGGTGGTTACTCAGTAACGATAACATACAAATAAATCCGAAACAAAACCTTACCAGTGGAGATCAAGCGATCGAGCGTGTTATCATCGGGATTCTCGCCGGTGACGGTGAAGTAGCGGCGCTGCACGGTCTCCCGGTACTCCGACGATACGAGCTGACGAATATCGTTGAAGTTCTCCATGGAGTCCCTCAGCTTCTTCTTCAGCCCGTTGACCACGGAGGTCCGGGTCCGGTCCGAGGAGGAACCGGGTCCGCAGCCTGGCAGGTTCCGGTTGGCGGCGTTGGAGCGGTCGAGAGCCTCGAGCTTGAGCTTGATGAGCTTGGCCTTCTTGAGAGCCACCGAAACGTCACCGTCCATGCGCGAACGGAGGTCCCTAACGGCGTTGGCGTTGTGCAGCGTCTTGCTCTGCTCGTGGCTGCTCCTCAGACTCTGCGCCAGTCCCTCCAACTCCTTCAGCTCCTCCTTCACGCCCTCCACGTCCTCAAAGAACTTGTCGAGGTTCACTTTCCCGCCGGCGTTCCCGTCACCGGCGCTGGACATCTCGATGACGTGGTGGCGGTCCGGGGAGGCCTGGTCGCTGCGGAAGCGAGAGAAGGAACTGGAGATCAAGTCGTTCATGGTTGCTACCTTGTTTTCTGGGACTGAACAATGAATCGAAGGTGTTTGTGAAATTGTGAAATTGTGAAACTGTGAAATATGAGAATCAGATCTTTGTGAGGAAGGCTTATTATGGTTCTGGATTTTTCAATTTGATTCAACAACTACCGCGTCGTGAGAAGAAAAGAGAAGTCAACGTGGGGTTTAAGATGACGTGGATGAGAGGGAAAGAGTTGAACTGGTGAACAATAGAAGCGCGTCACATAATCACATTCTTCTTTTCACGTTTTCTAATCTCATCGTAAAATAATTTTTTAAACTAAATCACTCAAAATTTTCGAATAATAAAACATATTCGAAATAAATGCAATGGGGTAATTCCCAAACATATATGGTAAAATTAGAAAATAATCATTAATTTCGTACTAAAAATCATTTTCTCTTTTGCTTAAGCTTAAAGAGAAAGCGCGTTTAGAATGGGTTAAGAGCGGAAAGAGCACTTTTACGGTAAGATAATTTGTATTTCGTTTCAGTTTTCAACCCTAGCAGTCAGCGTAAACAGAAAGGCCTATGAGGTTGTATTTTGCATTAATTATCTATGATTAGTTTATTATTTAAAAGGGTGAAAATTAAGCATAAGAGAAAAAAATCTTACCTACTCTATAAATAAATAGAGAAAAATCAATTTCAGGAGTATTAAAATTTAAAATCGATTTTGAGAGCATGGTAACATATTTAGATTTTTTTTTCCGCCGGAGAAAATTAATTCTAGAGAACAAAATTCATTACTGGAAAAATACTTTTTCCTTTAAGTAAATTTAACTAGTATAGAATTTATAATATGTATCTTATTTAAATTATAAAGGTTGTTCTAGTTTGTTAATCAACGCTACATCTGCCACTTTTAAATATAACTTAATTTTCTGAAAATCAATTTTACCAAAATTCTATACCATGATTATCGCTAGTCCTATTCCAAGATAATGAAAAACAATAATGAAATTCATTAACTTTAAAACTAAGAAATTTTATTTATTTTTCTTTATTCTTGAAAGAAATGCACACATTGACATGAAAAGAAGGGGAACCTTCTTTTTTGGCAATATTATATTTATGACACTAGAGTGAATAATCCCCTTCCATGATTAAACGAACATATCAAATAATGTTAATAAATCTCACTTTCACACTTTGATT
>Ga0214543_1010875_pt1 | contig 13147 bp, 8 predicted proteins | sample CNSS2metaG_FD_160094 | JGI IMG/M metagenome (GOLD analysis project Ga0214543, IMG submission 160094) | Root nodule microbial communities from cowpea collected in UCLA plant growth center, Los Angeles, California, USA - CNSS2 | ecosystem: Host-associated > Plants > Roots > Nodule | place: USA...
ATATCTTCCTTTATCATCTGGCCAAAGTTCCTTCCTTATACCCATTTCTTTAAGAACCTTTCGGGCTTTAACATTATCTTTTGATTTTGTAGGATCATTAAGCAAAGTATACAAAACATTGTCACAACCGTTCTTCTCAATATGCATGACATCTAGACAATGTCTCAACAAGTTCGTCTCCCAATAAGGAAGATAAAAAAATATACTTCTTTTTTTCCATTGTTCTGCTCTAACAAATTCAACATTGGTTGCTCGACCTCTCTTACTTGTATTTGGAATTTCTAATGGCTTTCCAAATGTAACATTCAAACCCTCAACTTGTTTAAATATGTCTGACTCTGTCAAAGGTAGTGGTGCATCCCTTAGTTCATTTTTTCCATCAAAAAGAGACCGATTGAATCTAAATCTATGATCTTTTTCTAAAAATCGACGATGTCCCATAAAACAAAATTTCCCCCTGTACAGCCAACAAGAATCTGTATCAAAGTTACAGTAGGGCAAGCATTTCCAGTGTGCGTGTTCCATCTAGATAAATTTCCTAGCCTAGGAAAATCACTAATTGTCCAAATCAAAGCCGCTCACAATGTAAACATTTCTTTTTTCGAATAGTCAAATGTTTGCACTCCATCAAACCATAACTCCTTCAATTCTTTGATCAATGGTTGTAAGTAGACATCAATATCATTCCTTGCCATTTGTTTACTAGGAATTATCATAGAGAGGATAAAGGAGGTTTGCTTCATACACTCCCAAGGAGGACGATTGTAAGGAATGAGCACCACTGGCCATATACTATGATTAGTACTCATGTTTCCAAAAGGGTTGAAACCATCACTAGCTAAGCCTAGTCGTATATTTCGCGGATCACTTGCAAATTCAGGATGCAATACATCAAATGTTTTCCAAGCCTCAGAATCTCTAGGGTGCCTCATCAATTCGTCGTGGTTTTTTTCTGATGCATGCCATGTCATAGAATTAATTGTCTTAGAACACATAAATAATCTTTGCAATCTCGGCTTTAAGGGAAAGTAACGCAATATCTTTGCATATTGTTTCTTATTTTTATCTTTCCATTTCGACATCTTACACCGTTTACATTCTTCTAAGTCTTCATTCTCTTCACCCCAATATAGCATGCAGTCTTTTGGGCAAGCTGGTATTTTGACATAGTTAAGACCAAGCTTGCTAATTGAATTCTTGGCCTCGTAGAATGAGCTAGGAAACTTAGCATGTTCAAATGCGTCCTTTAGCAACTCTAGAATCAATGTCATTGCTTTGTCACTCATTCTACACATGCACTTTATATGATATAACTTCAACATGAATGATAACTTTGAATACTTTGTACAACCATCATATAATGGTTGGTTATTTTCCTTCAACAAAGCATCAAAATCTATATTTCCTTCATCACGCATCATGTTAGCTTGCACACCATCTTCTTCGGTAGCCTTGTCAAAATCATTAACATCATTCCCCACAAACCCGAATGCATCATTCAACATGTCTTCCATTGGATTTTGAGATTCTAAAAAATCTTGAACCACATTTGCACTTCTACCAGCCATGGAATCACTTACACTTGGTCCTTCACCATGCATATACCATGTTTTGTAGTTTTCAGGAAAAGGTCTACATGTTAAGTGTTCTGGGACCGCATCCCTAGTTTTCCATTTATTGAAACTACATTTTGAACATGGACACTTAATAACACGACCATTACCATGTTCAAAAGCAAAATCCAAAAAAATATTCAACCCATTTGAATATTCAAAGGTGTTTCGTGGTTTAGAAGTCCACGATTTATCTATTGGCATGACTACAAAATAAACACCAAAGAAAAAAAATTCATTACTTAGGAATGAAATCATACAAACAATAAGAGGAAGGTGTTCTATCCTCAAAACAACTAAATGAAAGAGTTAACTAAAATAATTAGTTAACCAAAGTATTCACTCAAAGCAATTATAAAATAAAGGACAAAACATATATATTTTATCCTCAAAACAATTAAATGAAAGAGTTAACTAAAATAATTGAATTGCAAAGAACATGACTTAAGCTCAAACCTTGATATTATATGAAATAAGCTGGACAAAGTTTGCAGCAGCTTTAACTTGCAAGTTGTCCAAGTTTTATCCTATACAAATAGAGAAGGTATATATGAAATTGGAGTTCATGCCATGTAATATCCGATTAGAGAGAAAAAATTGGTGCAGATCCTTACAAACATCAACACCAATAATGTACCAACATAAATAACTAGTATGCAGAACCCAAAAAAAAATGTATTTGTTAATAAATTTCAGCCAAAAATACAGAATATGAAAAGAATATGCATTGAAGAAATTAGTCTAATTATGCAACATAAATCATCTTACACAATCATTTTCCTAGAAACCACAACAGTGTCTTTGGAAAAAAAAATATACAATCGAAACTTTTAGGCTCTGGCAAAACCATGAAGTTTGGAGAAATAATTGATTGCACATAAGCATTGTCTAAAAAACAACAAAACACAGAAGGGGAAAAGTTATTTCAATGCAAAGACCTTAATTATATCTCTACAATTTTAATTAACAAAGCACAGATAAGACAAAACAAAACATAAACCAAAATGAAAATCCATATCTATACTTGTGTAACAACAGAGAGTGTGTGAAGAAGGGTTCACTCACAAAAAATAACCATGTTTCAGAACATGACAAAATGCAGAAATCATAACTGATCACAAGCACCAAGCAACCAAATTGTTTCCAGAACCACACCAAGGCAGACACAAAATTTAACTATACTACTTAAATGTAAGAAATTTAAGAATAATGTACTCAGCAACTCAGACATGTACTTAAATGTACCAACATTTTTGCACCAACTATGTGTCAAAAATAGTAGCTTATAGTAGATAATAGGAAGAGTGGTTACCCAATCATTTACAATGGAGAAGAAAACAAATCATGGATAGTGTGCTTAAGATCACATATCTTCATATACTCCAAAATCCCAGAAACGAAAAAACAAAATAACCAGCACCAAATAAGCTAGAACTAATATCAATATCAACAAAAGAAATGCCTTCTCTAGGGCACAAACAAATTATTCAAAATTCCAACAGAAACCTTAAATGGACTAAACTAAAGACAAGGTAATTGATTCTACATCAGTGAAAAGTATAAGCCAATGATCACTTTTCATTGACATGATATGAATGGTGTATGATTCAAAACCTCAACACTAAGAAAAAGGTCTAGTATAAAAACGTGATTGCATTCTTCATATTAGTTAATGAACACTATCATACCATGCCACAAACAATCTTATGCTTCATGCACTTTTCAGATGTAGCAAACACAAGTAACAAATGAATAGATAAATATATTTATATATATAAAATGTATTTCAATCGACATGACATAATCGTCCAATATATAAAACACTTTCAGACAACTAAAATAGGGAAGCATGTGCAGGGAAAGATAATCTAAATATGCAATGAATAGAGACAATCATTCATTTGTTTATCATGGTCAGAATCGACAACTAAGAATCTAGCCAAAAAAATAAGTGTCACATATTTTACTGCAGTTTCCCCACAAATCAAGCGAATTTGTACAAACAAATTAGTGGAACACTGGTGATAATGAACCCGTTTTGGTAGAATTTTATCAAGTTTTTTTCGAAACTAAACCACAATTGTTTGGTCATGGAAGACGGAACGTGTTTTTCGACACCACCTCACACTTAGAGGGAACGCAAGGCCAGCCACAATCTCATCATCCATGACTGGTTGTATTCCTCGAGAGATACATGTGAATCTCTCCCACGCCCAACACTGCAGCAGTAACATGCATCTACCAATGTTGTCTTGATGAAACTTAGTACCATGATCCAGTGCACGATACAAACATGCCAACACTAGAGATCCCTAACTAAAGTTTGAAACATGAGCCAAGTCTCTTAACAATGGCAAATACATAAAATGCATGAGACTAGCTGATGTATCTAGCATTAACATACTGCCAATTAGTATGAGGATGTGAGCGCGTGCATACTGTCCAATTGTTCCCAAAATCTGCTATTTAGCCACGACAACTTTATTCAGTTCCTTGTGAACATATTTTCGAGTGGAATGTCCCTCGATAATTCTTGGCACAATTCCAGTAGGTTTCCAGAACTAGAATCGGTGACGGGTGTGCTGTCTATTGGCACCCCCAATTGGAGTGAAACATCCTCCAGGGTTTCCAGAACTAGCAATATTTTGGATGAATGCATCCCCAATGTCAATGAAGTCTTCTATCCTAGCTTGTTGTGCTTTAGTAATCCTAAAGGAAGTGGGAATGAAATGTTTCCACATGCATGTTTTTAATTCATAAAATGTATTGATGCATGATGTTCTCCCCATTTGCACTCGATATTGCCTCTCTTGCCACCAATCAAATGCACGTCCTACAAACCTAGATGTAACATGCCTAAGAATATCTATATGACTATATTTACTAAACAAAGGTTGCACCAACTTCTCAGTATCCCACATCCAATCTTTAAATGATATTGGTCCTATATCTTCCCCAAAGAATGGAATGTCACTATGAATGGTTTGATGCAACTCATGACTACTATCATGCCTACCTCAATGCACACTATTATGCCTAACTACATGCATAAAGCTAGAAGAAGAAAAACTCATTTTGACACAATTTTAACAAAACAATTGTTCACAAAGTTGATGAATTTCTAAAAAGAAAGTAGTGGAAAAGAGTTCTAGAGATACTGCCAGGAAAGGGAGGTGAGTCACATGGACAAGCTTAGGAACCAAGCCTTTCCTAGCCAGAGATCTATAAAATGCTTTCACAAAATTTCTCAATAAAAATACAAATGAAACAGATTGTGTGAAAAACAAATTGACAAGGTGTGTGAAAAGAGTGCAAACTTAAAGTCCAAAAGAAGGTCAACTAGGTGTTAAACAAAGGGCACCTAGATATCACGGGACCTAAAATAGAAATACAAGCATACAAAGCACGCAAAACAGAACTTGGACATTGAAACACATAGCATAAAAGCTGAAAACATAAAGACTGAAATCGTAAAATACTGAAAACATAAACTAGACGAAAAACCTAAGTGGAAATTCAAGTGACCTTTGGAACCCCTTGAACCTCACACTACACGCTTAAACTATTACCAACCAAGCTAGGTTGGGATTGCTCTAAAGCATTTTCCCACCTAAGCCAAATGAAACAAAAACTGAAATAAAGAAAAAAATTATAACTCAAAAACCCATGATATCAAAACAAAAGACAAAAAGAACTATGCTTCTTGTTGTAGTGTGCTAGCTATTCTCCCTCTCGGTCCAGTGTTGGACTTTGTCCCAGCTCACACCTATGACTCTCTCGTGGTGCACTCCTTGGAAGTCCCAACTCACTCCTCAAGTCTCTTGGTAATGTACTCTCATAGTTGAGTCACTCACCACTCCACCTTCAAGAGGAGGTTTCACCTACACAGATTACCAAAACAGTGAATTGGAAGCAAAGTGAACCAAGAGCATGCACAGTCTTCCACATAAAAATAACAAAGTAGAAAGCAATAAAAGCTCAAATGGAAGAAGTGGACAACATCAAGTGAAAGATTAAATGACAAACTGAATGGAATAATCCAAGAAGACAAGCAAGAAACAAGCTAAGAATTAAAGGTGGCACACAAAAGGATCCTAAGGAATGTGTCTAGAATAAGATGAATAAAACCAAACTCAAACAAAGACTCAAATTAAGTTGAATCAAGAGCATACACAACTGAAATTGAAGAGGAAAGTAGCAAATAGGTGATGGAATTGTACGCTGTTTACTCAAATCATTGGATCAAAATTGCACATTGCAGATATTAATCAACAACGCACAACAATTTCAATGGGCTACTTCCAATTCAGTAATCAACGCATATGATAGAGAACAAGTGATCCAACTAAAAGAAAAACAAACATACACATATAAGACAACAAAAGATACTCGGCCAGTGCAGAACAAAATATCAGAGGCAAATTCAATTAATGAGAACTGATAGTGTGATGCAACCAAAAGCAACCAGAGTAGTAGTAGGCATTGTATTCAGCAAATTCAGCATCAGTTGAATCTCACACAATGCAAGGCATCACAACACAAGCAGCAGATAAATAGCAAAATGCACAGTCTAGGCTAATCACAGAACAACAAAATGTGATTAAGCAGACACCTGATTGAAAACAATGCAGTTGCCCATATCAACAAGGATCAATAGTACACGAATTCAAATAGTGGAATATGAATCTAATTAAAGAACGTAGACATCAATCCAGATTGACGAGCAAAATAATATAAAGTAATGGTCTAGAACTGATCAACAAGAGACATCACTGGACAACATAGAAAATTACTGAATCCAAGGATAACAACATGGCTGATCAAAAACACCAGACCCTAAGCTAATCACAGAAGTCAAATATGTGATATAGCAACGAGCAGATATAGAAATGTTATCCAAACTTCAGCAGATGCAATTAAACAGTAAACAGATTGCACAATCAGCAAGCAATACAACTCGGAGCAACAAAACTCTGCACGATGGAAATAGGAACAATGTAGATGAGTTTAACCAATAGACACAAGGTGCAGTGTTGAATTCAGATTCCAATAGCCACAAGGCTTAACTGATACACATGAATAAATCTGAACTAAAACACTAAAGCTGCATCACAACTGAAGAAAGAATCAAAACATAGTAAACTGCAATATGATTCAGCCAGTTTCAATGATGAACAAAAACAATGAAAGAATACGCCAGAGCAGAAAATGAACGTTAACATAGAAACAACAACTGGAAGCAACTAACATATACTCTGAAAAGATTTTGAAACTGCATCAAATGCAACTAACTGGCCAGGCACAAAAATAATAGTGATTTAGCCCATGCTTTCACGTGACCAAGCCTGCAGTACCACACATAAATGCTGATATGAATCAGATTATCGTGATGGAATGCGCTTGAGGTGTGTCAGTCACAACATTCATTGGCCACCAGATTCAAAGTGCAGAACAACAACACAACTTAAAACCATAGATTGAAAACAGAACAAGGCAACCAACAACAAACTTAGCAGAATTACACAAGAACAGTATTAATATACACTGCAAAAAATTGCTATTGATCTACTAGCAATTAAAGAACTGAACAAAATACAAATGCATATACTAAACTCAACATATGACGAATGAAACAGTGACTGAAATAAAGACAAAGCAGTGACAATACGCAAATTAGGCACACAACTATGGAATCATTAACATAGAAAACGAACTAACAAAACTTAAGACAAATACACGAGATTATAAAATTGAAAGCTAGGTAATCAAAATTGAAATTAAAACCTAAGACATGCATTTGAACGTCAGATTAGGAAGCTTAGGACAAAATATCAGCAGTATTGATTCAAGACAATTAGAACAAGACAGTGAATCAATTTCAACACAAAACATCAATAGCACAGATTAACAACAGAGACGCAAAACTCAATCAAGCCAGAACAAGACAGAATCGAACAAAAAAAATTGAAAAGAAAACAACAAAGAGAAAAATGAAGAACACTTATCTCGCGATAATGCCGAGAACCGAGTGGCTCTGAATACCACTTGATGAGGCCATCAGCGCCGTTGATCGGCGGGAAATGGAATTCGTTCGATAGATACGGCCTCCGGCAGTCGTTCGTTCGGTGGAAACGACTGGAAAACGCAGCGAAAGATCGGAAATGGAAGTTAACGCTCGATTCTCTCAAGCTTCTCACTGGATTGGTAAACCCGACGAGGTGAAACCTAATCTAGGGTTTAGGGTTTGAGCAAAGACGAAAGGGGAGTGTTCTCAACCTAAGTTTATCATTCATCTCAGCTGAATATTACAGGAGATTGGCTTGCCTTTTTATAGATGAAAAGGCAACCGGAAAAACCAACAAAAAAGAAGTCGTCTAACATTAACCTAACGACAAAGAAGGAGGGAGTGAAGAAAGAAGGATCTCTCAACGGAAACCCTAACGGATGGTGAGAACACGTGAAGGAGCCAAGCGACTACGGGTAGGATTCAGACTTTGGTTGGCACGCATGAGAGGAGAACCCTAACGGTGCTTCAAGAGAAAGTGTGACACAGATGTGTGGGCCGCGTGATGCATGATGATGGAACGTGAAGAGGGCCACTGTCCAGAACCCTAGCGGCATGCTCCTAACGAGAGAAAAATGGAAGAAAGCGTGAAGGTATGGACTGTATGTTGGAAACACAGCCAAGCATATGAATTGGGCTCGGGTTCAGTAAAGGTGTGAGGTGTTGCTGCCGGATTTTGTGTGTTGGATGCGTGAAGCCTGGAAGAAAGTTGGGCGAACAAGAACCCTAGCCGCACCTATCTTTAATATGGATGCACATTCGAGAATTGGCTGGAAGCAATGGAGTGTTGGACCCTTGATGCAGATTGGGCTTAAGCCCAATAACGCAGATTAAGGAGCAATGACTAGTGTGATAACCGTGAAGGATGTGGAGGCATGGACCGTGCTTTCAGTAGAAACGCACACGTGGCTTCAAGGAATGGCTGCGTGGAGTGGAGAACGTGTTGTAGTTATTTGAGGCCCAACTAATGAAGTGGCGTGTTGGCTTGGACGTTGCAGGAGGCCCAATTGACGCTGTTGTTGAAGATATTGGCTGCAGCGTGGAGGTGTCAAGGAGGAGTTGGGCCGCAGGCCCAATACCAATTGGGATGTTTTGAAAATGTCTACAATTAACAAAACAAACCAAATTAGATCATTTATTTAATTAAAAAAATAACAGAAGCTAAAAGAAATTAAAATGAATAGGCCTAGGCATTGGCCCAATGCTATAAGCCTTATTGGGATCACATAAGCATTCATCTAAAATCCTTAAACATAGTAATCATAAAAAAGCTTTTGTTTTTTGTGCCTTATCCCACAACAACATCTAGTTTCCTAGAAATAGATGGTTAGATGTGTCTCACTATCGTAGTCAAACTGTCTCCCTTATTCCTCAAGGAATTATGAGTAAAAACGTCGATGCATCGCACATCAGGCACTATACTCCCAACGAGCCGAAATAAGGTGAAACATCTTTCTCCACCCCACTGCTTCACACAGGCGAGAGAGTACAACACTCGGACCAATATGACATTCAAAAAAATAATCATCACATGATATAAAGCACAAAGTAAAGCCAAAGAAAATGTGATCCCTTCAAATACCAAAACACTTTAAAATATAAGATAATTAGTAAAAGCAAATAAAAAGCATCACACGAAAAGTATAAAAAGGCAAAATGGAATTACATCCCAAAGACCATAAGGAACGAAAACATGCTTTTAATGTGAATCAATTAAAAAAACGAAAGTTATACTATAATATGTATTTACGTAATCCACACTCTAAAAGCCCAAAAAGAAAGTTCAATGAACTTGTGGCCATGCATGATTGTCACACCAAGGAAAATTTATTTTAAATGGTAATGAAAGAGAGAAAAGAAAGTGGAGTTTGATTGTCTACACTACCACAAAAATATTTAGATGCACCATGGGCCCCTACGTATACTATGAATTAGTGAAATGTGGAAGAAAAACCAAAATCACGCTCCAACGTCCCATCACTGTTTCTCCATATAGCCATTAGATGAAAACATGCACCACCACTATGAGTAAAATGAAAACCATGCAAACCACAACTTTACCATAAAGCACCATAACGATAACAAAAGGCACAAAGAAACTACACCAAACTAAATGACGGAAACCAATTTTTCATGTTCCCAAACTCCTACTAAACACCTAAAACATAATGTGAAAAGGAACCAACCAAAAGCATAAAGAAGAGAAACTCAATTTATATAGTCTGCACATATACTAACACTCTCAATCCTGTGGTTGCCCTATCATAAAATGAACCAATTTTCATGTTGCCTCGTAAACGTGGAACCTAAAACACTCAGCCTGTGAGACGCACACCTGAAGCCATGCTACGTGAAGACCAACAACGAGAACTTAATGCAACAATAGGAAAATCGTGTAGAAACTGAAGATGCAGAAAAATTTAACATTATGCATGAAATCAGAACCTCACTCTTGAACGTAGAAACCTCTGCAACAATAACATGCCTCCACCATTCATCACCATGAACGCCCATGGCTTCCACACAACCCAATAATGACTCCAATCGCATCAGATTAAGAGTTTAAACCACGTCAATCATCTTGCATAACGTGACACCCTCCTTTCATAATAACATCCCATACTAACTTCATGTTACAATTACAAATCTTCAAACCCTTAAATGCATGGATTGAAACCATGATATTTAGCCAAAGAAAAGACACCCGCATGTAAGGATGGAAAAAGATTATGCAGTTATGGCAACACATACATGAAAAGGAAAGAAGTTTTCGATGCAGGTTGTGGGTATTCCTCCAAGAACCTAACTCCTGTAGGTTATGGAAAAGTCTAAAAACAAGAAATCCCAAGCCTCACAAAAATGAATCAAACCTACCCTAAGAACAAAATGTATGCAAACCATAGTTTTTGGTTACACCTCAACAAAAAAAGATAGCACAAAATTATGCAAGTCGTGGCTTGAATCATACGAGTGAAAAAAAACTGCATCAACAAACCATTAACGTTGCACCATATATAACAAGAATAACAAACATATTCACATACAAATTTGGCAGCACAAACCAATCCAAGGACTCATTTATCAAACAATCAAAATATAATAAAAGAAGAAAGAAAAGAAACAGATCAAGCTTCATGCATCAAGTAACTAGAAAACAAGGAAAACGAAAATGAGATGTAGCTTCGCCTACCAAATGGGTCTCTCTGGAACGTTTCTCTTCTCTATGACAGCCGTTGAAAACCCTCTAGCTTGCACCATTGTTCTCCATTCTCACTCCCTTCCTAATTCTTCTCCCTAAAACCTTCTAGGGTTTGGCCTTATCTAATCCTATACTAAATCTTTCAGTTAAGATTCTAAAAAATCCATCTATTTTTATCTATTAACTATATATCAAAACAAAACCCAATTATATGATATTTTCAGAAACAAATGTGAACCCCGTACTGAGGAGATTGAAAATCCAATAACCAACTTCGTGGGCCCCACAACTTAATGGAGAGAGAAAAGATAAAACAAAAAAATATGATTTTGAAACCAGCACTACCGAATCTCAACCATCCAAGTTTGAACCCCAATCTCGCACAAATCTCACATCACTACTACCACTAAGCCACATGCCATCACATGATATAAAATACATTACAAATATTAAAACACTTCTTCTCCCTAAATCATAATTATTTAAATTAGACAAATAACAACTTAAATCACTCAAATTTTTTTGTGGGTCTTACATTCTTCCCAACTCAGAAATTTTCGTCCCCGAAAATTGTCCTATTCCCAAAAAAGATATGGATACTCCTTTTTCATATATTCCTCTAGCTCCCAAGTCATTTCCTGCATTTTTCATTCCAAAGTATCTTCACCCGTATTGGTCCGACATCCAAAGTTAGGTCCTCTCTAACTTGAATGTAATCCACCTTCAACATATGTTGTGCATCTGGAACATATTTCCTCAATTAAGATATGTGAAACACGTTATGCAAATTTGCCAATTGAGGTGGTAGCGCTATCTCGTAAGCTACTGGTCCAATCTTCTTGCAAATTTGATACGGTCCAAGAAACTTTGGAGACAACTTCTTCGATCGAATAGCACTTCCCACTCCTGTTGTCAGTATCACTCATAGAAACACATGATGTCCTACATCAAACTCCAAGTGTCTCCTCCTCTTGTCAGCATAAGATTTCTGCCTGCTCTGAGTTGTCCTCATCCGTTCCTGAATCAACTTCACCTTTTCTATGGTCTGTCGTAACAACTCAGGACCCACTGCGACCGTTTCACCATCTTAATACCAACACAACGATGTTCGACACCGTCTTCCGTATAGAGCTTCATAGGGTGCCATCCCAATGCTAGAATGATAGTTGTTATTGTACGTGAATTACACCAATGGTAAAACTTCACTCCAACTTCCGAGTTGATCTAACATATATGCTTTTAACAGATCCTCCAAAGGCTGAATAATCCTTTCTGACTGCCCATCGGTCTAAGGATGATATGTGTAACATTCCGGTAGGATATTACTTCAAATAAATAAAATAAACTAGATAGAAAATAAATACCTGATTTATTTTTAAACCATTTCCCAAAAACGCGGGAAAAATTTAAAACCTTTAATTTTAATATCCAACATAAAATAACAAAAAATACTCAACATCCTTCTATTACAATTTTGATGTCCAAAACCGTAATTAAATTACATGAAAATTTATCAAAAGTTTTCATAAAATCCCTAGTACTCTGCTCCCACTCTCTGTCACTAAGCATCTCCTGGCTCACCTGAAACATGATTTGCTCCTGGATAAAAAGTTACCTGATCATCGCCACACACAAACAGATAGGGTGAGCTATGCAGAAGGATAAAAATAAATATGAAATAATCCCACCCGACAGTTCATAATTATCCAGTCATTTATAATAAAATATCCCTTTCCCCAGTCATAAGCATTATGAATCCATGCATGCACTCTAAGACTTGGGATTTCATGTGCTTCCATGACCCTCCTCACTCGTGGTCCAACCTACGAGCCTATCCCGCTCGTAGTCCTACTTCACGGACTCTCAAGCTGATGAAGGATTGACCCCAACCAAGGATGGAGGGACATGCTTAAGAAGACTAAGCATGTTTAGAAAGGAAGTTCACTAATCCTTCATCGCTTTCATTTGTGTTTGTTATTTTTGATTCCCAAAGTTGACTTAGTTGAATCAACTTTAGTTGACTTGTTGACCTTTGACTAGGTTTGACTTGTTGACTATAGTTGACTTGACTTAAGCCAACATGCTAATCTATGTTTATTTGTTTTGTAGGTTAATTAGGAGTAAGAAAGCAATGCTAGGTTGCACAAGGTGATTGGGGAGCATAAATGATGTGGAGGAGAGAGTAAAGCAAAGGCATAAAGCATAAAGTAAAAGGCATGAAGCAAGTGTACCTATGTACCTTTGGTCTCCTTTGTTTTTAGCACACTTTGG
>Ga0214543_1010876_pt1 | contig 13146 bp, 2 predicted proteins | sample CNSS2metaG_FD_160094 | JGI IMG/M metagenome (GOLD analysis project Ga0214543, IMG submission 160094) | Root nodule microbial communities from cowpea collected in UCLA plant growth center, Los Angeles, California, USA - CNSS2 | ecosystem: Host-associated > Plants > Roots > Nodule | place: USA...
ATATATACCCGAAGATATACAGTAATAAAAAGCTCTTTTTTTCAGTCTCTCTTTTCCTGTTATCCCTTTCTGTTTCTTTTCGTTTTCTGTTGCCTTCAGCACCTCTCATCCTCGACTGTTTATTTCTCTCGTCCATGGAATGACAGTTTCTAAGACTCTAAATAGATTTGTTTTCATAAAATATTTCTTTAGTATTATTTTAATTTTGATTCTGAAAATAATTAAGTTCTAAGCTGGTCATGATCTATACTCAGTTTGAAGGGTATCTCAAAATAATTAACTTTTTTTTTTTTTGACTAGTTGTCCTTTTGTTTTTGGAATATTAGTTATTTAAACCGCTAACTTTTTTATTCCTTTATAGTTTATATTTTGCTTTTGGAATATTAGTTTGTAATCCTTTATATTTAAACCGTTAATGTTTTTTTATTCCTTTATATATGAAGGCGGTAATTTCTTTTACCGGTGCGTTCTAATAACATTTTTTAAGAAATAGAAGCTTATTTTTTACGTGAGCTTCTATTTCCTTTTACTGAGGCGATGCATGATACTTTACATATTTATATTATAAATTTATTTGATATTTTATAATACTCTATCAATATTCTTAATTAAAATATTTAATTTATAAAGCAGTAGTATTTTTATGATGATAATAGTTTATGAATTTTTATGTTGACAACTTAAATATATATGATTTAATTTGGATTCACACAATATTAATCATATTTTTAAGAATTATTATATATTTTTCAATATGCATATATCACATATCATATCTTATTATTTTAAAAATAAATGTATCGGCGTATCAAATAGATATTGTATCTAATACACATATCGAATCCGTACATCATAGTTTGCCACTTTTTATAATATTAATATTATAAAAAATGTATTAAGTAGAAAATTTCAAATATCAAGGTAAAAGATACAAATATTACTACTAATAGTTTACAAAATATGTTTTAAAAAGTTATAAAACTATGTAAGTTCATAATATTATTACTTATTTCTAAGTTTATTGTATTTCTCTACTTATTTATTGTTATTATTATTACAAAGTTTATAAAGTGGCTTATTCTACTCTCTAATTCTCTTCTTCTAAAATTGTGTTCGTATTAATACAAATAATTGCATTAATCAATATTTTAAAATTATTAAAAAAAAATTGTGGATTGCGTGAATTAAAAAGGTATTGAATTTCTGGGTCAAAATAAGAAATGCTCTTAGTCATCATCTTTCAAGTTTTGGATATGAAATTGAAGCAGTGGTTGAATTATTTAAATAAGAAGTTAGAAAATGTTTTCTGATATCCATCCAATTTCAAATTCATGAAAGCATTCCTCTCATTGTATTATACTCTTTCAATCAAATTTATTCGTCAAATATTCGTCTTTCACTTTTATTAAGTGAGTTCATTCATTATGACATTTTACTTTATTTTCGCATCATAATATAAATATTTGAAATGAAATTAGATGAACAAAAATTACATAATTAGAATCATGAAAGTAGAAGGGTAAAATTGAAAAACTAAAATGGCCGATCTAAATATTGACAATACTTGTTAAGATACAAAAACTTGCAATTATAATGGTCAAAACAAAAATCTATGTCCCATATTTAAGAATTTTAAATGGTGGAGTTATGGGAATAATGATTGAAGTAGAAAAATGATAATTAGTTTTAAATATTGATTGAAGAGATAGAAACTTAGATTTGATAGTTGAAAAATCAAGGCATTCAAGTACTTATGTCATCTTTGTAGTGTGTGACTTCCAAGTCAATGTAAATAATCCCATTGGCACTTTAAATCAAATAAAACTCTTTCCTAAGAAATTTTCTTTACCCATAGTGAGATTAATTGTCATATACTACCAAATAAACAATTTAAAATAAATAATATTATATATATATATATATATATTACGTATAAGTTTAAAGAAAAATCCATTCTTATTGTGTGAAAGTGTTATAGAGTAGTCGGAAAGGAAAGTTTCAAAAGACACAATCAAACTCCGCGTTAACCACACTGATGAAACATAAAAAAAGTAAAGATAGAAAGTAAAATTCTTCACCGTTATGACCAAAAGTCTTTTGTTAGGTTGACCTCCGACCATTGACGGACCTTCTGAACTATGGGGCCATACCCCCAAACTTTGTTTAAATTTTTAAGAATATTATAAAAATTTTAAATTATATACAACATATATTAAAAAATATTAAAATTAAATTAGGTATATTTTTATTTATTTTATAAGACATTGCATTTAATGTTAATAAATAAAATATAAAATTAAATATAATAAAGAATAAAATAATCTATGAATTTTTTTTTATTTTCTTTTTTGTTATATTTTGAGTTCTTTATCTATTGTACTCATTTTTTTACTTTTATCCTTTTTTTTTATTTTAAAGAAAAAAAAATTAGACACAAACTCATTACTTTTACTCTTATTTCTCATATATTTTCTTCTATTCTCGTAAAAAAATATTTTTTTGTCTCATTTGATAGCGAAATATTAGTTTAATAGTTAAATAATTGTTGATTTACTTCACGATTTTTGTATATTCATTTTTTATGAACATAGAATAAAAAATATACATTTCATGTGTTTTTTTTTATCATTAGTTTTTAATTGTGGTTTGATTACTAGAGTTTTTTTTTATTTATTATTTCTCTAAATTTTTATTAGATTATGATCAATTATTTTTGAATTTAATTTTTTTTAAATGGTTATATTGATGGAGAATAAAAGAATAAAGTAATTTCTTTTAAAGTAATAAAAAAGAAGTTGTAGATGAAGATGAAAACAAAAATTCAACTTCCTTACATCTTCTTCTGAAGCATGATACTAAAGATCCAAATAGAAAACTTAGAGAGGAGGGGTTTGATATTAATTATTTGGAACATGATACAAGAACATTCTCACATATGACAATATTGAATGAATGAAAAAGAACAAATTATAAAAACTTATTTAAAATGGAGTCCATATCAAATACAACTTAAAAACTATAAATTTTGAATGTATTATTTTAACCCCTTAAAATCATAGGTCAAGATTTGTCACTGCCTCGAACACAAATTTATCCACTAAATGAATAACCCGACTATGGTGACTAATTTACTTCAAACTCCTTTTTAATCTTATGTTAATTTAATTAAAATATATTTGTAACTTAAATATATCATTGGTTCTAATTTTCGTAACCTTTGTTCACTTTGGTCCTCATTTTTTTGAAATGTTCAAAAAGATCCTAATTTTTGTAAACTGTGGTCAATTTGGTTCCTTTTATAAACACTGTTTAAATTGTTAATGGAAGGTGAATAGTAACTGTCACGTGTTACTTCGTGGTTTTTTTAGTCTTTTTAATTTTAAAAAAATTGTTCACGTGTCAAGTTAGCATTATGACACATAGTAGTGTTAGTGCGAAGCCATTGTCACTATACCACGTGTCAAGTTAGTATCATTGTTACATGTCAATGTCTCGTGACTTATATTCAAATCAGTCTCAATTTTTGTTATTTTTGTTTAATTTAGTCTCAATTTTTGTTATTTTTGTTCAATTCAGTCCTAATTTTGTCCCTCTCCAATTGACCAAATTTAATTTATATAATAATGTTATACTGAAATTTTTATGTTTATTAAAATTCACAATTATATTAAAGATTTCTTTCATTATTTTTATACCAAACTGACTAAACTTTCATTATTAAAACTCAGTCGTCTTTGCCCAAGTGTGAACTGTAGGTATATTTTAGTCCTTGAACTTTGACCCAAAATTAGAATTTGTCCCTGTCTGAGAATTCAATGATTAATAACATACTTAACCCTTTTTAAAATTAGTCAGAAAATTCTTCATTATTTTAAAACCAACTCTAAACCTATTTTTTACATGTAACAAACATCAAACATAAATATAATAATTTCTTTCGAAGAATATAATTATGGTTGGTTTAAAAATAATGAAAGAAATATTTAATGTAAATTTAAATTTTAATAAAAATAAAAGTTTCAGTATGACATTTATGTAAAGATTAAATTTGGTCAATTTGGAGAGAGACAAAATTGGGAATGAATTGAATAAAAATAATCAAAATTAAGACTAAATTGAGATTGAATTGATTATAAGTCACGAGACACTGACACGTGGTAATGATACTACCTTGACACATGACACCGATACTGTCGATTGATACTGTCATGTGTCACAATGTTGACTTGACACGTGGACACGTTTTTTAAAATTAAAAAACTTAGAAAAATATTTTAAAAATTTTAAAAATTATGGAATGATATATGACAGTTACTATTCACATTTTGTTAACAATTTAACCAACGTCTAGAAAAAGGATCAAATTGATTATAATTTACAAAAAAAATCAGGATTTTTTTAATATTTCAAGAAAATGAGAATCAAAATGAACAAAATTTACAAAAATGAAGACCAATAATATATTTAAGCTATGAAAAGTAAATCCAATAATGTATTTACAAAAATTGAAAGTGTTATTAGACGGAAAGAAAAGTCTCAAAAGACGTAATCAAACTCCGCGTTGGCCACACTAATCAAACATAAAAAAATAAAATAAAGTAAAGATGGAGGAGCGAAATTCTCCACCGTTATGACCAAAAAAGTTTTATTAGGTTGACCTCCAACACAAATTTATCCACTAAATCAGTAACCCCACTATGGTGACTAATTTACTTTAAACTCCTTTTAATCTTATGTTAATTTAATTAAAGTATATTTGTATTTAAAGATTGGTTCCTTTAAAAGTAACAAATCTCTATACTTGATAAGGATTAAACAAAATAATAAAATCTTAATGGTTCAATTATAATACAGAATATAACATTACTGTTTTAACATCTAGAAATGATGATATTATGTATATTTAAGAGTTAATCCACTGAATGAGTTTCAAGTCAAAAGTTGTATGTAAGCACTTAAAATATTCATGTAGTGGGTTGTTGAAGTCTTGAAGGTGGAAGCAGTGTCAGAGATTTACTTTTGCCACAAGTTCCATATATGCATCTTTTTCCCTAACCCTTTCATTACACTAAACACTTTACACCGAGTTAGAATCGAGTCTCGTATGAAATGGTTGCTTATCTTTCTAATCTCTCATTGTGTATTGTGGGTCCACAACACAATGAAAGCCTAACTTTGCGCATACGTTGTTTTGTATTTTGGGTATAAATGTTGATGATCCCCCATATAGTGTTCAACACAATCAATCAAACCATAGAGTTGAGAGTGAGTTATTAGAAGTAGTTATGGAGTTATGGATGAGATGGTTCCTTCTATTCTTTCTTTTTCATATTTCATACTCTCATTCCTTATGCAACCCTTATGACAGTTTTCTCTTGCAGGAGTTCAGTAACTCTTTTACTATTGATAAGCCTACTTTTTATGATGATCGTTATTATCCAAAGACAACAACATGGAAAAATGAGACAGACTGTTGCTCTTGGCTTGGAGTCACCTGCCACCCCATCTCCGGCCATGTCATTGGCCTCGACCTTTCCTGCAGTGGCCTTTATGGCCAAATCCATCCAAACAATACTCTTTTCCATCTTTCTCATCTCCGATCACTTAACCTTGCTTTCAACTTTTTCTATCCATCTCATTTTTCATTTCACTTTGGTGGCTTTGCCAGCCTCACGTACCTAAACTTATCTACTTCTTACTTCCAAGGTCAAATTCCTTCACAAATCTCACACCTTTCCAAATTAGCCACCCTCGATCTTTCCTTTAACTTTGATTTAACGTGGAAAGAAGACAGTTGGAAGAGACTACTCCAAAATGCAACACATCTAACAGAGCTTGTTTTGGATTATACAGACATGTCTTCAATTTCAACCAAGACTCTCAATTTGTCTTCCTCTTTAGTTACTCTTAGTCTTCCAGGGACTCAGCTAAGAGAAAACTTGACAGACGGTATCTTTTGTTTACCAAATCTTCAACACCTCGATCTTTCATATAATTCGTACGTTAGAAGCCATCTTCCAAAAGTTAGTTGTACTAATCCTTCTCTTAATATCTTAGATCTTTCACTTTCTCAGTTCCAAGGCTCAATCCCTCCATCCTTCTCTAACCTCTCACATCTTACTTCATTGGACCTCTCATGTAACTCTCTTGTCGATTCAATCCCATCCTCACTCCTAACCCTTCCACGTCTCTCTTTTCTCGATCTCCGTAGTAATAGTCTTAGTGGTGAAATCCCAAATGTCTTTCCACAGGCAAACAAATTTAAAGAATTGCATTTCAATGGTAACAACTTAGGAGGTGAGCTGCCATCAACACTTTCAAATCTTCAACATCTCACTCTCTTGGATCTTTCAGTTAATAAATTCAGTGGTCAGATCCCAGACGTGTTTGTCGGGCTAACCAAATTGAATGTTCTCTATCTGTCATATAACAATTTTGAAGGAAAAATCCCATCTTCATTGTTTGGCTTAACTCAACTTTTGGAACTGAAATTTTCTTATAATAAGTTACAAGGCCCTTTGCCCGACAAAATATCAGGATTTTCTAGTCTAGTTAGCTTATCATTTGATAACAACTTGATGAATGGGTCAATTCCTTCATGGTGTTTATCCTTGCCATCTTTGGAGTATTTGTTTCTATGGAAAAATGAATTCACAGGGCTCGTCTATGCAAACATATCAAATTCCTTGATGTATCTAGATTTCTCCTACAACAAGTTACAAGGTAATATACCAGAAATAATTTTCAACCTTGTAAATCTTACTAAATTAGATCTATCATCCAACAACTTAAGTGGATATATTCACTTTTCACTTTTCTCTAAGCTTCCAAATTTGGAATCTCTTCTCCTTTCCCAGAATGATCTGTTATCCCTAAATTTTGAATCTAATGTCAACTACACTTTTTCCTCGTTACTGATGTTGGACTTATCTTCTACAAGTTTAGTTGAATTTCCAAAATTAGCAGGAAAAGTACCAATGTTAGAATATCTAAGCCTATCCAATAACAAAATTAATGGAAGAGTTCCCAATTGGTTATTCAAAATTAGCTCATTATATTCATTAGACCTCTCTCAAAACCAATTGAAGCAATCACTGCCAGTGGAACAATTCTCATGGAACCCAATATTCTTTTACCTTGATTTTAGTTTTAACAAAATCACCGGTGGCATCTCTTCCTCAATTTGCAATGCAAGTTCAATTCAGTATCTCAACTTGTCTCACAACAAGTTGACGGGCATCATTCCACAATGCCTTACTAACTCATCATCCCTTGAAGTTTTGGATCTACAGCAGAACAAACTTCATGGCACTATGCCAAGTATCCTTTCAAACAACTGTAAGCTCATTAGTCTGAATCTCAATGATAACCAATTAAAAGGTTCTTTGCCAGAATCTTTGTCCAATTGCAGGAATTTGGAGGATTTAAATCTTGCCAACAATCAATTAGAGGATACCTTTCCCCATTGGCTCCAAGGTCTGACATATTTGAGATTATTGGTTTTGCGAGCCAATAAGTTGCATGGCCCCATTGAAAAATTAAAGTCCAAACATGGATTTGTGAGTTTAGTTATACTTGATATCGCTTCCAACTTCAGCGGCCCAATACCAAAGGTCTACATGAGAAAGTTTGAAGCCATGAAGAATGTTGTTCAAGGTCACAATAGTGGATACATTGGAACTTACCCAGGTTTTCGAAAAGTAAAAAATGATTATTTGACTATAACAACAAAATCCATCGTTGTGACAATGGAAAAAATTCGGAGAGACTTCGTAAGCATTGATTTATCAGAAAACAGATTTGTGGGAGAGATTCCAGATGTGATTGGAGAGCTTCGTGCTCTTAGAGCGCTCAACCTTTCTCATAACATGTTTAGTGGTCCTATTCCCCAATCCTTGGCAAATTTGACAAACTTAGAATCATTGGATTTGTCCTCAAATATGCTTACTGGTATGATTCCTACAGAACTAACCAATTTGAACTTTCTGGAAGTTCTGAATCTTTCCAATAATCACATTGTGGGAACAATACCTGAAGGAAAACAATTCAATACATTTTCCAATGATTCCTATGAGGGAAACTCAGGGTTATGTGGACTCCCATTGACAAAAAAATGCAGCAAGGAGCCTGAAGAACATTCTCCAACTTCATTGCCCTTCAAGAGAGAAGATGGATTTGGATTTGGATGGAAAGCGGTGGCTCTAGGATATGGATGTGGAATGGTATTTGGAATGGGAATGGGATGTTGTGTGTTTTTAATAGGAAAGCCTCAATGGCTTGTGAGAATGGTTGCATGACTTGGGGTTGTCTTCTTTTAAATTCAATTATGCCTTCATGGTAAACAAAATAAGTTAAAGGCAAGAACCTTATCACTTTGCACTGCATGGGATATTTTATTCAAAGTTTAGTTTTAATATGAATGTGTTGTATGTACTTACTGATATTTTTTAATCCAAAGTTTAATTGTAATACTATAGTGTTGTATTGTATCTTATTATTATTTTTGGAAGAAGAGTGTGATAACGATGTACTTCATTTCTCTTGAGCTAAGAATTTTGTTTTATTTAGCATATCTTGTTGTATTGATTATATATTAACAGGTGTTGTACTCTAAAAATATTAACTCATAAAAAATAGTAAAATTGTGGCTTTGTATTTTAAAAAATGTTATGTATTGTTTGTTCATTGCAAGAATTCCATTTCTATTAAATGTATTTGATTCTCTCATGTGTTTTTTATTCATTATTCAATGAAGTTTTTCTTCATAAAATATGTTTAAGAACTTACTAGCGGTGTGCTCGAATTATGCAATACCTCATTAACCACAAACCAATTGAAAGTAGTGAAAATATCAGTACAAATATATATTTTATAAAAATATAAATTAAATTTTAACTTGTAAAGTCCTTAATTTCTTTTCGTTTAAATAAAATATAAAGTATTAGTGTGAAAACCCTGCACATCCTTTTCTCTTTCATCTTTTCTTTCTTTTATTTTTCTTTCCCTCTCTCTTATTCTTTTTCTAAGTCTCATCTTCCTCTTGGGACATAATGGTTGAATGTAGTGTCAACTCTTTTTCACCAAGCATAAAAAGGAATCAACTTAAAAACAAATAATCAAACATAAAAAGAATTTTACAGTAGTTCATCCCAAATCTTTGATTACATTTTCTTCTTTAAATATATAAGTTTAAAATTTCACTAATCAAATAAGACTTTTATTTCTACGAAGACAAATAAGAGATATTAAGGACACAAATATCACTTTATTTCAATCCTCAATTTCTCGAGTTGGCTCCTCTTTGGTTTGCATATGCTATATATCGATGTGCACGGTTTGGACCCTTGAGGGGTTACTTGTCGAAAGGGCTTCGAAGATCAAGTTAGCGAAAAGATTCTTTGTCAAAGCTCTTGATTAAGGAATTAATGAAAACGTACCTTTAATTACTGAGGTCCACATGTATTTATAAAGTTATTAATTATGGCTGCCCCTCTTGTGGGTTGGGCCATTGCTTGGGTCCTATATGGGCTTGGGCCTGGCCCAGGCCCTTGGTTAATGTTTGTGGTACCAGAGGCCTTATCTGTAATGTTCTAATTGTAGAGTGATCAACAAATGTCGTCTTATTTTCTGAAATAGGTGGCCTAGGCCACTTTTACTTGTCCGGTTACTCACTTGATAATTTCGCTTGTGGGATTATGTAGACAGATTTAGCCGTGCGATTTTATGAGTTCGCCTAAATAGAGTACAACTTTGATTACAACCGATACAGAAATATTTTCATATTACATGAATACACAAATTACTTCAGATTACACGAGTATGTAAACTTTTTCAGATTATACAAGTACACAAATATTTTCAGATTATACGAGATATAAATTTCTTCGGTACAATTTCTCAATCTTCTCGCAGATTAAGAACCATCAAGATTACAAAGAAACGCTGTCAATAGTGAGAATAAATTAAGCTCACAAGGGATAAATTCACAAAGTTAAGAATAAATAAAAGGTCTCACACTGCCATTGATTAGACGATATATCTCAATGCTATAGACAAGCACTATTGGACATCGTAAGCACAAAGTTGTATCTCTTTCTTTCTTATATCTCTTCTTCTTTCTTTCTTATTGTGTTTGTTTATTTTTCTCTGTATTTTTGTATGTTCTCGTTGTTTTGTATCTTTGAAATCTCTTTTTTTTTATAATTCCACAATCATGGCTGTTCTTAAAAGTGAAACGAAAGATCTTCCAAGACTATGTATTAGAGTCTTTAATATGGATAATCAAATCAAGAAAGTTTTGACAGTATCTTCAAACAAGTTCTTAGAGATTTTTCTTCCTTCTCGTTATGGAAACAATGTGAAAGAATGTTTATTTAGATACATTATTTTATATTTAGAGATAAAATGACAGTTAGTAATTTTAAATCATAATGTTTATTATTTTCCAAATTTTGATTTAAATTACTTTTGACATTATTTTCTCAAACGTTAAAGAAACTTAAAATAACAAAATATACAAATTTGTCTGATTCAACATATAATCAGGTAAGAACGTATAAACTAATTTGTTTTCAAGAAAAATTTAACATAATTTTAAAACCTTAATTTGAAGATAAACTATTAGTTAGGATTATTTTAATTTTTATTCTCAAAGTAAATAAGTTCTAAGCTGGAATGATCGATATGTATTCCCATCCAGAGAGGTATATCAAAGTAATTAACTTTTTTTTTATATGAACTATTTGTTCTATGCTTTTGGACTATCAGTTCTTATAGTCCTAGTCCTTTGTATTTGGACCGCTATTTTCTTTTTCTTTTTTTCATTCCCTTATAATCTTTTATTAAATTATGTGTTTCTACACGAAAATTTTACATAGGTTTCTTTATTTTATTTATTTTAATTTGACTTCTATTCCGAAAAATTTGATATAGTTAGATTTTCATTACTATAGTCTGAATACGTCGATAGGTGTCATGTATCAATTTGTGATTTTTTTTTTAAAATTTAAAAAATTTATTTTATTTCCTTTTATTCTTTTGAAAAAATAAAATTTTGTCTTGTATCAAGTTCATGTCTTACCACGTGACAATAACAGTATAATGTTTCAGTGTAATAGTATCATGAGTCATTGTCATATCAAGTGTCATTGTCTCTAAATCTCAATTTGGTTTATATATTTTTTATTTTTGTCGCAATTTAGTTTCAATTTTTCTTTTTTCAAAATTTAACTACTATGTCCCCTACAAATTGAAACTAAATATAATTTGTATATAAATGTTACATAAATATTTTTATTAAAATTGATATTTTTATTAAATATTTTCAACAAGGTTAATTAAATTATATTTTACATCAAACTTTATTTAATTTTTTTTTCAAATTTTAAATTTATTTGCTTTACATTGTTACAAAGTTGCTTTAAATTATTTAAAAAATTTACATTTGAATTTATAAAATTTTTAATTTTAAACCAACTCAAATATTTATATAGAAATTATCAAATTTTGTACATTTTAATATATTATTTGAAATATAAATTCAAATAAAAAGTAATATTAAAGTATAATATAATAATATATTAATACAAATCAAATTCAATATAAAATATAAATTTTAAAAGAGTGGAACAAGTTGATAAATTTATATATTTTATAGAACGCAATTGATAAACGAATTTGTTAGTTGAAATTAATTTTGAATTTGTTTTTCTATTAACAACTTTAAAATAATTTTAAATAAAATTTAATGTAAAATATAAATTTAAATAAACTTAATTTTGTTAAAAATATTCAATAAAAATATCAATTTTAATAAAAATATTTGTATAACTTTTATATAAAAGTTAAATTTTATTTTAATATTTTAATAGAGATGAAATTAGTCAATTTAATAAAAGAAAATTGAGATCGAATAGAGACAATAACAATGACACTTAGTGTGACAGTGACACGTGACAATGTCACGACTACATCGTTCTGTCATTACTATATGACACGATTTCAGTTTGACATGTGACAAATTTGTATTTTTTTTTAAATTAAAAAAATCACAAATATACATGTGATACATTTTTAACATTATTAATACAACATTATCAGAAAATATTTGCATCAAATTTCTCGAAATAAGAATCAAATTTAAATACATAAAAATAAGGTGACCTATTTAAAATTTTTCTATTACGAAAGATAAATTTTAACCTAATTTTTTATTTTTCTCTATTTAAAGGGGTCAATTTCTTTTATTGCAGCGTTCTAGTAACTTTACAAAAAAAAAAAAGAACATATAGTTTCTTTTTCACGCATAAGCTTCTATTTCCTTTCTCTGTCAATTTTCTTTGCTATTGCCATGTTTGTTTTACACATTTACACCACCATAAATACCAATTTTTATTTAATATTATACAAAATATATTAAGTAGAAAATTAAAAATATTAATAACATGGTAAAAAATACAAATATTACTACTAATAGTTTACGAATATGTTTTAAAAAGTTATAAAACTAGGTAAGTTATTATAATATTATTATTTATTTTTAAGTTTTTTGTGTTTCTCCACTTATTTAATGTTATTTTTCTTAAAAAGTTTATAACGTGGCTTATTCTACTATCTAATTTTCTTCTTCCATAATTGCGTTCATATTAATATAAATAATTACATTAATCAATATTTATTTTAAAATTATTAAAAATATTTGTGGATTGCGTGAATTAAATAGAATATGGAGTTCTTAAAAGGTATTGAATTTGTCGGACATAAGCCCATCCATGCTCTTAGTCATCATCCTTTCACGTTTTGTGTATGAAATAGCATTGGGTGATTTATTTAAGATACAATTCTCGGACAATACTAATTAAGATAATAAAACTGCAAATATAATGATCAAAACAAAATCAATGTCCTACTATTTCAGAATTCTAAAATGTTAAGTCATGGGAATAATGATTGAAGTGAAAAATGATAATTAGTTTAACATATTAATTGAAGAGATAGAAACTTAGATTTCAGAGTTGAAAAATTAAAGCATTCAAGAAGTACTTATATCATCTTTGTATTGAGTGATTTCCACGTCAATGTAAATGGCCTCATTGGCACTTTAAATAAAATTAAACTCTTTTTTCGGGAAATTTATATATATATATA
>Ga0214543_1010885_pt1 | contig 13132 bp, 10 predicted proteins | sample CNSS2metaG_FD_160094 | JGI IMG/M metagenome (GOLD analysis project Ga0214543, IMG submission 160094) | Root nodule microbial communities from cowpea collected in UCLA plant growth center, Los Angeles, California, USA - CNSS2 | ecosystem: Host-associated > Plants > Roots > Nodule | place: USA...
GGTAGATCGTTTTAGCAAAATGACACACTTTATACCCTGCCACAAAGTGGATGATGCTAGCAACATTGTTAGGCTTTTCTTTAGAGATGTGGTCAAGCTTCATGGTATACCCCGCACCATAGTTTCTGATAGAGACACCAAGTTCCTTAGCCACTTTTGGAAAACACTTTGGTCAAGGTTAGGAACTAAGCTTAATTTCTCTCCTTCAAGTCACCCACAAACTGATGGGCAAACTGAAGTTGTTAATAGGTCTTTGTCTACTATGTTAAGGACAATTTTGAAAGGGAACCACAAATCTTGGGATGAATGTCTTCCCCATATTGAGTTTGCCTACAATAGAGTAGTTCATAGGACTACTAAAATCTCTCCATTTGAAGTTGTTTATGACTTTAATCCTCTCACTCCCATGGACTTGCTACCACTTCCTACATCTTTTTATTTTATTCATAAAGAAGGGGTGGCAAAATCTGATTTTGTTAAGAAAATGCATGAAAAGATTAAAAGCCAAATCCAACAACAAACAAAGAGGTATGCTAAGTACAACAATAAAGGGAAGAGGGAAATGATTTTTGAAGAAGGGGATTGGGTGTGGCTACACCTTAGAAAAGATAGATTTCTTAAGCAAAGGAAGTCTAAACTTAGCCCTCGAGGTGATGGTCCCTTTAAAGTGCTGAAAAGAATAAATGATAATTCGTATAGGCTAGAGTTGCTTGAAGGCTTTGATGTGCATGCCACTTTTAATGTTGTTGACTTAATACCTTTTGCAGGTGGTACAGATGATGAGGCAAAGACTACATATTTGAGGACAAATCCTTCTCAAGAGGGAGGGGATGATGAGATGCCTCGAGTCAAAGGACCTACAACAAGAGCTACGACTAGGAGAATACAAGAGGAATAGGCCTTAAATGCGCATGCAAGGCCCAACATGAACTTCACATGGGCCAAGGAAGATGTGAAAACCTAGCCTAGGACACTTTGCTTATAAATACTAGATTAGGATTTTATTTTGGGCTTTGTATTTTGGGCCCAATAGAATAGGGTTTTCTTTGGGCCATGTATTGGGCCTTAGAGGAAATTGGGCTTTAGAAGTAATTTAGGACCAAAAAGGGGAATTGGGCCAAATGGGCCAAGAGTAGTGTGTCTACTCTAGAAAAGCCTAGAAGCTTCTCAAACTTGCTCTCCAAAGATGAGAGTTAGCTTCCCATGGCAAGACAAGTGTGACTTGCTTAGGTGGCAAGTCACACCTCCCATATGCTCCTTTTTGGCTCCAAAATTCAAATTTCTAGACTCCTTTTTCCCTCCATTTTTTGGAGACTCCTTGGTATCATTTTAGCCTATAAATAGAAGGCTTATGAGATGTATTTTTCAGCTTGACTTTGAGTAATGAATTGCTGCCCAAATTTGTGCACAAATCTCTTTTGAGCTCACCTTAGAGTAAACTCATCTCTACTTTACTCTAGTCTTCTTCCTTAGGAGTTGGCCTCACCTCTCTTAAGAATCCTTTGACCTACACCAAACCAAACACCTTAAGCTTTTTTCCTTCATGCTTCCGCATCCAACACCATCCATGGAGCCTCCATTCTTGATGCAAGCTTCAATGGAGACAAGAAGAAGCCATCAATATCCCACTACTGCGTGAAGAAACTAGGATTGTCGAATCGTGACCTGGGATGCGAGTTGATCATCTTGACACCAGCATCTGGACAGGTTTCAACAAATTCAGCCTATGTTGGATGCTTGATGGAAGTAGAGGGCAGGCGATTCAAGGTGAACCTCGTTTGCTTGCCTTTAGAGGGACTGAAGGTTATAGTGGGAATGGACTGGCTGTCTGTCAACCATGTGGTGATTGATTTTGGATGGCGCATAATTGTATTTCTAGAAACTGAAGGGATAGAGTTGGTGTCATCACAAGAAGTAATGAAAGAGATGAAGGGAGGATCTACTTGCTTTGTGATAGTGGCCAAAAGAAGAAGATAAGTAGAAAAGAGCAGATCAGTAGAATACCGATAGTATATGAATACGCCGATGTATTCCCAAATGAGATACCCGAGCTACCATGACGGTAATCGAACTCAGAAGCTTCTTGGGGCTGACAGGGTATTACAGGAGATTTGTAAAGGGGTTCTCTAAAATGGTGAGTCCACTAACTCAGCTCGCTAGAAAAGATCAACCCTTCTCTTGGACTAATAAATGCGAAGAATGCTTCAAGGAGATGAAGAGGAGGTTGACCACCGCTCTTATGCTTGTTATTCCAAATACCAGTAAAAAGTTTAAGGTTTACTGCGATGCATCCTATCAGGGTTTGGGTTGTGTACTGATGCAAGAGAAGAGGCCAGTAGCCTATGCTTTTAGACAATTAAAGGTGCACGAGAAGAACTACCCTACCCATGACTTAGAATTGGTCGTTGTAGTGTTTGCTTACAAGACATGGAGGCACTACTTGTATGGCTCCCAGTTCCAAGTTTTTAGTGACCACAAAAATCTGAAATACCTGTTTGATCAGAAGGAGTTGAATATGAGACAACGACGATGGATGGAGTATCTCAAGGACTATGATTTTGAGTTGCTTTACCATTCTAGTAAAGCAAATGTAGTTGCGGATGCCTTGAGTCAAAAAAGGATGCATATCTCAGCCATGATAGTGAAGGAGCTGGAATTGATCGAGAAGCTCAGGGATATGAACCTGGGCATACAGTTGAGGGAAGACTCTATCAGGGGCAGTGTCCTAACGTTGACCAGTGATATCTTGGAGACTATCTGAGATCAACAAAAGAATGATGCTGAGCTACAACAATTTGTGAGCTGGTTAAGAACTGAAAAAGGGAAGGATTACAGGATGGGATTAGATGGCATCCTACAATTCAGAGATAGAATTTGCATGCTGGGAAATTGGAGATTGAGGAAGCAGATTCTAGAGGAGGGACACAAAAGTCGCCTTAGCATACACCCGGGTATGACTAAGATGTATCAGGATTTGAAGTAGTCCTTTTGGTTTAATGGTATGAAGACTGATGTTGTTGACTTCGTGGCATCATGCTTGGTGTGTCAGAAGGCCAAGATTGAACACCAGTGACCAGGGGGCACACTAGAGCCGTTAGATATCCCATAGTAGAAATGGGATAATATTGCCATGGACTTCGTGACTCACTTGCCGATGTCTATTACAGGGCATGATTCAATCTGGGTAATAGTGGACAGGTTGACTAAGTGTGCACATTTCCTCGCCATTAATCAGAAGTGGTCTTTGGATAAGTTGGCCAAGTTGTATGTTCGTGAAGTGGTCAGGTTGCATGGTGTGCCAACTAGTACAGTATCAGACAGAGACCCGAGGTTCACATCTCATTTTTGGCAGTCTCTACAGGCAGCGTTGGGGACTCAGTTAAGGATGAGTTCTGCATACCATCCCCAAACTGATGGGCAATCGGAGCGGACGACCCAGTCATTGAAGGATCTATTATGGGCTTGTGTGCTGGATCATATGGGAAGTTGGAGTGAGATGCTTCCATTGGTGGAATTCATGTACAACAACAGTTATCACTCCAGTATAGGCATGGCACCATATGAGGCTTTGTATGGGCGACGATGTAGAACACCGCTGTGTTGAAATCAGGATGGTGAGTCCTTAGTATTGGGTCCAGAATTTTTCCAGCAGACTTCTGAGAAGGTCAAGGTGATTCAGGAACGAATGAGAGCTACTCAGAGTAGACAAAAGTCATATGCAGATAAGAGGAGACGACCTTTAGAATTTGAGGCATGGGATCATGTGTTCCTCAGAGTCATACCGACGGCGGGTATTGGAAGGGCCATCAAATCAAGGAAGTTAACTCTGAGGCTTGTTGGACCCTATCGGATTTTGAGAAGAATCGGTGCCGCAGCTTATGAGATTGCCCTGCCACCGCACTTAGCGAATTTTCATAATCTATTTCACGTATCTCAGTTGAGGAAATACATAGCAGATCCATCTCATATACTAGAGTCAGACGATATTTAGATCTGGGAAGACTTGACGGTGAACACCGGACCCGTGCGGATTCTCGACTCGCAAATGAAAAAGCTGCGAGGAAAGGAGATAAAGATAGTGAAAGTACTCTAGGACGAGGCTACTTAGGAGATGACCTAGGAGATGGAGGATCGCATGAGGCAATCCTACCCGCACTTGTTTCCTAGTAAGTCCTATTTTCGAGGACAAAAATCTTTAAAGGAAGGGGGAATGTAAAACCCGAGAAAATTAAATACTTAATTAAATTATTATTTAATTAATGAGGGTAATGGAAGCCTTTAAGGCATTTAATGCGAAGTGCTATGACGTGGAAAATTACTAGCTCAATTGGTTGAGAGTACTTTGATTGTGTGAAAGGACTTGGGTTTGAGTCCTATGTATGCTATTTGTGTGTTATTTTAATCTGTGCACTATTTTGTTGACTTATTTGAATATGAGACTTGATAATGTAATCCTAAAATTATAGGAATTATCACAAATGTGAATTGGTTGTGCACTTGACTTGCTAATTGATGGGTTGTAGGTTCAACCCTTGCTAAGAACTAATTAAACTCTCTTTTTGCCAAATTTTCTTTTTTTTGGCATGAAGATGAAGGGGTAGAAAAACCCTAGCTGCAATAGTGGCAGCCAAGAGAGATAGACAATAGTCTTAATAGACCTTGAATAGCCATTAAGCTCGTAATTACTTCCAAAATTCGTTTTGGACCATTAACCCTAATTATGAGCTAATTTTGAGTCATTGAATGGGAGAGAATAGGGAAAAATTCAAGACTGTAGTTCGTGAGTGCTGGTGAGGGAGTTATTCAGAGAAATCATTGGTGTTTTGGGAGAGGGACAACTGCGTTCTTGAGAAAATAGCAAAGAGAGGCACTTGGACATCGTAAAACAAAGGTCAGAGGACCAATTGGAGTGCAAATTCCAAGTAAGGGGAGCTGTTTTATTATTGTTTTGATTCGTGAATAATGTGCTGTGATTTGTATGGCTGAATTGTATGAATCCCTCGTTGAATTACGTTGTTTGTCGCAAAATTCGAGGTTTTCGCCCAAAAACCGCCTAGTAGCACCTTCATGCCCGCCAGGTGGCACATCATTCTTACCCAAATTCTGGGTTTTATCATGATTTGCCTGGCAGCGAGACAAAATAGCAAGGCGATGCGCGGGTATTGTCACTGTTTGGTTGCATTTTCATATATTTCTTGTTGTGTTGACCCTTCCCTATATGCCCGTATCTGCGGGATTGCAAAATACCATAATAATCATATTAACTTTGTGAGTTTGAGTTACCATTAAGGGTGAAGTTATGGTTAATTGTAATTCAAAATATAATGGGAAGACGAATGTACAGAGGTAAGCCTAGGAGTAGATTTTAAGGAATATAATGGCACATGTGTGCTAAGGCATGATTGGAATTTAAGTGTGAATGATGTCAGTAAATAAATAGCGTATCAATATGAAGCATAGGGACAGGGAAAAATGTGTTAGGTTGGAGTACTTTTGATGAGGTATAACGTGGATGCATTAGTGGCTAAGAGTCATACTAAGTGGAGGCTTAAGTGGAAGCTCAAATGGAAAGGATTTGAAATGAGGTTATGGTAAGGTTGCAATAGAAATAACAGTCATATATTTAGAAGTATTTGGGTTGTGTGGTAATGTCATTCAGTGGAAGCAAATTAGTGGATAACAATAGCATGGTTGGAAAATCCATATCATGACTGGAATAAACTATGATCTTGAGTTATAGGTAAAGGATGAGGTGGAGTAAGGGATTGGTTTCTGCTATAACTTGGATAAGTTATATTGCGTTATTTGGTGGTGGGTAAATCATCTAGTTTGAAAGGGTGGAGTGGTGAGCATGAGTTATAGGTAGCCAAATTATATTGGAGTGTATGATTACTGGAATTAGGTGCTATTATAAGAGGGAGTTGTTCCTGTTGGAGACTAATCAGGTTGAAAAGCATACAAGTTGAGGGTGCCAAAAACCAACAGAAGTATACTACTGGTGCGGCGTCAGGCAGCCTGCTGATGTCTGCCAAGCGGTAGAACCTCCAAGGAAGTCCTTGAACCGATTGGTGCCTAACGATGAGTTATGGTCCGCCAAGCAGAAGACCTCTAACAGTGGCTCTGAACTGACTTGGTGCCTGGCGACAAAGGTGTTCCGCCAGGCGGTCTGTGTTGGTTTCACCTGGCGACGCTTAGGACGCTCCAGGCAATGACACCGTAGTATGGACTTGTGTGAGTTGCGTTTAAGCAAGGATGTTGTACTTGGATCAGGGGATGTTGTGCCATGAGCGGGTAGGTTCATGGATGGTGGTGAACATGTGATGATATGAGTGGGTAGGTTCATATCCAGCTACTCTCGTGTGGGGATACGAGAGAGGTAGGTTCGCATGTTTCGTGCTCATTCTTGAGAGATGCTACGTGCAGGGAGGTACGTAGCTGATGGATCACATGTGTTGGACTACGGGTGGGCAGATTCGTAGAGCAAGATTACGAGCGGGGAGGTTCGTACAGTAGGACTACGAGCGGAGAGGTTCGTAGAGGCAGGACCACGAGCGGGCAGGTTCGTGTGAGCATCATATTCCTGAGTCCAAGGCTAACCAATTGTGTGATTTGAAGGCTGAAAAGCCTTGGGGTTAAGGTCTTGGCCAAGAACTAAGTAGATTGAATAAGATGAGTGTATTACTTATCTTGTGTTATTATATATATGTTATTTTTATTTTTATCAGCTCACCCTTTCTGTTTGTGTTTGATGATGATCGTGTGATTCGTTACACGAGAGCATATGATAATACAGGTTATGCTGAGGATGCTCGGGCGACGGAGTGAGGGATAGCTGGGATTATAACTAGGAATTTTATTATGTGTTCATGTATGATTATGGATTTTGGAAATTGTATTGTTTTCAATACTACTATTGTATAAATTTTGGTGCGTTGTTTAAACATTTAAATTTTTTCCCGCATTTGGGAATAATAATATCTCGTCGACTGAATTTCATTTTATATTTTATTTATTTAATTAGTAATATTCCCTAGGGATGTTACATGGGCTGCCTTCAACCGCTTATCTTTGGGTCATCCGGTTAGGGATATTAGGTAGTCCTACGGTACACAAGCCCTCCAAGCCTTGAGCGTTGATGGAAGCAGAGCGAAAAGGGTTTAAACGGTGCCGCTCTAGAGAGTCATAAGAATGTGATGTTTGACAAGGTTACGACACTTTGTGCTTCGTGCCTGTCAGGTGGGAGATGAAGCGTCACGTCTCTTAAACCGTTGATTGTCTTGTGATCGTGTGAATGTGGTGGTGCCAGAATTTTCTATAAATAGCAACATTTAGTCCAAGTTATTTTCACACTTTTCTCCTTCTCTCTTCCTCTTGCACCGATCGGTTTGTATATTTCAGGTAATAATGACAATCGTGAATTTGTCAAGCTCGAACGAGTCTTCTGGTCGAGATGGCAGGGGTTTTAAGGACGACGGGTCTTCTTCGTCTTTCTCATTGACACTATCCACGATTGAGGAATCGCTTGGTAGGGAGGTGTCATCGGTAATAGCTCCACTAATGTAAATATTGATAAGGAAGTTGAGGTTGAGGTGTCGTCAACATGAGATGTTAAGGGAGCTGAAGCGGTGGTTGGGGAGGTTGGCTCTGACCCCGAGAGTAAGGATAAGGGTCACATTAAAATTGATTTTGCTGATGAAGGCGATCGATTGGACCTTCCTCTTATCCCTGGTTACAAATGGGCACCCCATGAACCCAGGAATTACAAGACGAGGTTTCGATGAGGAAACGATCTGGTCGACTTAGTCGGTAAAGTTGACTTTTTTAAGGACGGTGTGGAAAATGGTTGTCTACATTTGGAAGTTTGCGCTAGCAACGAAATGGTTTGTCACGGTCGGGAGGGAGCCAAGTTGGATTTTTACTACCTTTATGCTTGCTTCTTCTAGGACCTCCTTCTAATAGTGCCTTTCGACGACTGGCAAATAGTTGTCCCGAGGGAAATCAATTGCGCTCTGACCCAAATCCACCCGAACACCTGGGCTTCCATGCAGACGTTCGGTGTTTTATGCCGAGCAGTAGGGTTGACCCCTACCATGCCTATATTTCTCCACTTTTACAAGGTTCGTCCCACTCTGACTAAGGGGTGGATTTCCTTTATTGGAGCCCCCAAAACTATAAATATAATAACTGTTATAAAACAAAATTAATAATAGAAAGAAGAATAAAGAGAAATAATAGAGTGTCAAATAGTAGTTTTCTTGTATCATTATCAAGGGGGAAAAGTCCCTTTTTATAGGTACAAAAGACAACTCAAAGGGTACAACTCAAGGGTTACATACTTAATGTAAATAATGTAAATATCATCAATAGTGTTCTTGTGGAAACAATAATAGAATATTAGGGAGCACAAATCAAATCTTACCCAATCCTTGACTCCTTCGGATGGATACTCCTCTATTCCTCGGCTTGGATGTGTCTTCTTGTAGTATAGGCAGATTGAACATATCTTAGGTTACCTACGGAAAAGACTCTGATGATCAAGTCAGCAAAGGCTCTCAAGAGTTAAATCACATATTAGAGAATTAATGAATTCTGTACCTTTAATTGTTGGGGTCCACCTGTGTTTATAGAGCATTAATCACAATTTACCTTATTCGTGGGTTGGGCCTTACTAGGCTTCCTAGGCCTCTTTTAGGCCTGTATGGGCTTGACTAAGGTTCAGGTACCAGACTTATCATTTTATTCTAGGAGTTTAAATATTATTTCTAAGTTGGGAGTAGGCGACCTTTGCTCATATGTAGCCTTGGCCACTATGTATGCATAATCTTTTTATATAGTTAACCAATATTCCTTTCATCCAAGGACTATAAGTTGGCAGTTGGGACCGGGTAGTTAGCTATACCGGTCCTAATCGCCTAGTATAGTACATCAGTCCCCCTTGTGTGCTAGTGTCAAAGGCTTTCGTGTTGTTCTAGTGTTTTGCAAGAAAAATTACTCTTTTCTTGGTATTCCTTGTGGTATGGTAGTCTCCTAGTCTTGAGAAGTGTAAACGTCGCCAAGACTTGTTAGAGGTGATAGGAGCAGGTGAAGAGACTTATATTATCAGGGGTCGCATCAAAACGAGTTACATAGTCACCATTAATTGTGATGCTTCGTCTTCCTGATATTTGAGCGGAAAATTTTTTGGGGGCGTGGTTTTATCTTATAAATAAGGGATTTGGAAAAGGATTTGCGTATAGTCTAATTTGCTTGGTTTTGAGAAATCTGCATCATTTGCACTTGTCTTGTCTGATATATTCCCTGTAAGACCCGTGAAATTTAAATAATTAAATAAATAATTATTTAATAAATACGGGTAGGGGAGCCTTTATGGCATTTAATGGAGATTGTTATAACATGGAAAAGTACTAGCTCCAGTGGTTGAGAGTACTTGCTTGTGTGTGAAAGGACTTAGGTTCGAGTATTATGTATGTCATTTATGTGTTATTTAATTGTTATTATTTTATTTATGTGCATGATCATGTTGAGTGATAATAAAACCTTAGAATTATAAGCATTACTATGAAACATGAATTGGTTGAACAAGGAAGGGCTGGAAAACCATCTAATAATGGCTCTTAAATGGCCATTAACCTTACTCCAATTAGTTTTCGTTTTTTTGAGTAAAGGGGGTAATTATTTGGTTGTAATGGTGAGAGAGAAGGGAATTAGCGAGGAAAACAGCATTGGATTGTTGTGAGGATAGTGGGCTGCAGATTTTGAGAGCACTAAAGTTCAATTGCAGAGAGATTTAGAGTTTTTGGGTGGAGAGTCAAGGGGAGACCATTGGAGATCATAAAGAATTGCAACAAATTGTCTTGGGAGCAAGGATATCTAGGTTAGGGGAGCTGAACCTCGTAATTTTGATGTAATTAATTAATTATGTGATGAATGGTATGATTGGTTTATGATTCCTTTATGAAAAAAAAAAACGAAAACTTGATTTTCTATGTTTTTGAAAATTTTCAGAAACCGCCTGACGGACCTTCAAACCGTCGGGCAATGCATGTTGAACAAACTCAATTTTTAGGTAATGCGTGCAGGCGTAGCTTGGCTTGTTTCTCTGATTCGAGGGTTCCTTAGGAGACAACCGTATTAAGTAAAGGGAATCGTGGTTGTGTCGGTGGTTACAGAGAAGTATAGGTTTTCTTTGGGGTCCTTTGTATTTAGGCGATTTGTTAGTAGAGGAAAAGTAATACCGCTATACCCTTCTTGGGTGGGGCTGAGGGGAGGAAACTCCAGGACGTCAATTCGTTTCAGCCACATTCTTTTAATGCGTGGGCATTACAAGTGTATTTCGTTATCGTTCTCCATTTGTCAACTATAGCATATATGTTGTTCTAGTATATGGTTACAAGGTGGAAAATTCTCAATCTACTTACTATTATAACTGTTCTTTCATTCTGGTCTTTGAAATTTAAAATGACGTTTTATGCATTGGAAATCGAAAGGCAAGGAGTTAAAGTGGCTCTTGGGTGTTGAAAGTCTATGATATATGCTTTTTCGTGCTTAGTATTTATACTTTTATTCAGTATTTAAGAAAATGTTAATTTTTCTGTAAGGAAAATGCTTTATAAATCGATATCACACGGTTCAGAAGTTATTTTCATTAACAGGAGTCAAGTTCAAGAATAGAATAAGTTATAATAGTTAGATTAACTTTATATTTTGTTATTAATCATGAGAACTGTATCATGAATTTCAAAGTTTGATATTGTATTTAAAAAATTTATCATACATGATAATTTGTGATGTCAATCACTTTAGAATTTCCACCGCTAGTTTCTCGCATCAATGGGTCAAGCGAATTATGGTTGAGGGATGCTGTAAATGCGAAACATTTTGAATGATATGACTAGTTCTCTTTTTAGACAACAATAATATATTATTTTCGGATATTTCATTATATTTGGAACACAAAAAGATCCCAATAGATTAGCCGAACAATTTCAATAGTTTCTAATTAACATAAATCAGATAGACTGATAGAATCCCTGCTGTTTTATTTTTTTTTAACATAGAACTCAAAACGATGTCCATTTAGCGTGTTGGTGGCAACTTTTGGGTTGGATTAAGAAGTTTTCTTTCTAGTTCTTTCGTTGTTATTTGGTTCCCTTTTAAATTCCATGGTACATATAATTGATCGAAACCCATGGGTCCACATTAAGGCATGTTTCATTCTTTATAATATTATATATTTTTTTCTCTTGCTGTTTGTATGTTAGGAATTTGGTTTATAGTGAAGCGTGTGGTTTTTGTTAGAATTGATGTCCAATATTTCACAACCAAGAGGGGGTAAATTGGTATTAATAAATTTTGCCCAGTTTTAGCACTTTTGAAATTGTTTTGATAATAACCTTTGCTTTTGAATCAATTGAAATAGTATGATTTGATGCTTAATGTATGGAGCATTTATACTATGACAAGATAAAGAGAGAAAGAGATAAAGCACACAAATTTTTTATACTGGTTCGATTCTTAAGAATCTACATCCAGTTCATCTAGCAAACCACAGCTAGATATATTCACTATATCACAAGAATTTCAAGATTTACAAATACACTTGATAAATCTAAATTCTAAGATAAAGGAACACAAACGCAAGGCATCCACACACTTGCACAACCACACAACAGCAAGGCTATCACACACACTTGCTTTAGACAGAAAACAACAAAAACAAACAGTTTCAAACTGTATCAAAACACAAGAACAAAGCCTACAAAATGGATTGAGTACACCTTTTCCAAGACTGAAATTTCTTCTTCTTGCCAAGTCAAAATTGAATGTGTCTTGATAGAATTCTTCAAGAAGACCTTCCAAGATAGCTCCAAGAACCTGTTTCACACTTCTCTTTCTTTCTTTTGATTCAACAGGTTATTCTTGAGAAAGTGCAAAAACTGTTTTTATATAACAGTTGCAATCAGGCATGAACCTAGTCGATTACATTAGTTGGCTAGTCGACTATCGGGAAGTGCATAAACTGTTTTTATATAACAGTTGCTATCAGGCACGAACCTAGTCGACTACATTAGTTGGCTAGTCGACTATCGGGGCAGCAGATTAACATTTTCAGATTATCACACACATGTCATGTTAACCATTGTCATGCTATTATGGACATCATCAAAAACATTTCGAATACACTTAATAAGCAACAATCTCCCCCTTTTTTGATGATGGACAAACTTGCATAGAACAACAAACCTTTCTCCCCCTTTGGACATGATCAAAAACAGGGAAAAAAAAACAATGCAGAAAATAGCCAATCTCAATGAAGTATATAGTTAAAAGCATTCAAAATCATGAGCTTCCTTTGCTCCCCCTAACTTGAAACCCCCTATATGATGAATAGGCCAATGAAATCATAGAATGTCATAACTATGGAATGCATGTCATTATATAATATGGTATCAAAGTAAAATGCAGCAGATGGGGATAAGAGAAATTGGAATATCAAAGTACAAGCAACATTGTCAAATCAAGTAACAAGAAAAGAACAACATGGACTTAATGGGCAAAGCAAATACAACAAATTTTATCATATTAGCTCAAAGTATAATCAATCACAAAAGAACAATCTTGATCCCAAAATCTAGATGTATGGTTACTCCCCCTAGGAACAAACACCTAAACAACACACACACATTTCTCCCCTTTTTTGAACATTTAGAAAAATAAGGAACTGACAGAAAAAGAATATGCAAACGATGAGACATATTCAGTATCACTACCATAAATATTTGTTCAGACAAAGATGTAGCATAGCAAGGACAAACATGATACAAAATATGTATGCAACATTCAGCTCAAAAAAGTACGTGGCTAGTTAACTAGCAAGTTGACTATTTTATGCAGAACGAGAAAACTTGATGCAGTATGAAAAAATAGTTAACTAATGAGTCGACTATGTAATGCAGAAACAGAAAAACTGGTGCAGTGGTGACAAATCTAGTGCAATATGAAAACGATAGTTAACTAGATAGTCAACTTTATTTGCTGCAGAATGGTAAAATCTGATGCAGATTTTTATGCTGTAAATGTGAAATCAAGTATGCCTAATTCATTAAAATGTTGAAGAATAACAACATAGATG
>Ga0214543_1010886_pt1 | contig 13132 bp, 6 predicted proteins | sample CNSS2metaG_FD_160094 | JGI IMG/M metagenome (GOLD analysis project Ga0214543, IMG submission 160094) | Root nodule microbial communities from cowpea collected in UCLA plant growth center, Los Angeles, California, USA - CNSS2 | ecosystem: Host-associated > Plants > Roots > Nodule | place: USA...
AGCTCGCCCAGGCGAGACAGCCTCGCCTAAGCGAGGGATCGTGAAACTCTCCAATGACCCACTGTTGTAGGCTCGCCTAAGCGAGAGCCCGTCGCCTGAGCGAGACAACTTCTCTCGTCTGGGCGACGACTCCTAGCTTGAGCGAGGTTGCTGCAGCGGGTGGTTTCAATTCTGTTTTTCTTTCTTTGTCTGATGGGTGAATTGTGTGAGTTATTTATCTACCCCTTTTCTTTCAAATCTAAAGCATGTGAATATATGTGGTTGCTTGAATCCTCTGAACTAAAAGTTGGTATGTTGACATGAATAACGCATGGATTTTGGTTGGTTGAGACATTGCATGAGAATTGGATGTTTTCAGATAAAGGTCTGCAATAACATGATTCTCTGCACACACTATGTTAAAATGCTTGAACTGTTTAAGTACTTATCTACTATACTATGTTAACTTTAAATTACGCTAGCTCACCCTATCTTTGTTGTGTATGTTCTCGCCTTGATTCCTTTACTTTGCAATGATCACCTTACGGTGGGAGCGGATGGAAAGAGCTCTGGAGGTGGATCTGCTGGTGGTAGCGGTGCTGCATAGTTTGGACCAGTTACCTGTAGCTCTTAATAGTAGTTGTTATGGCTTTAATGTCCCTCTCGTTTAAATTTCCTTCTGGTTAGGGCACTGTGATATGCCTAAGTTTCAATCTTCCTGAATACTCTTGGATGATTGTATCAAATACACTCTATCGTTTTCTGTTCATCTGATTGCTTCTCATTATTATGATTATGTGAGATTTTATTAAGTAGATGATTCTATTTAAAAGGGATATCACAATAAGATTATTTTTAATATAGTTTAAATAAAAAATACATATGAACTGAAACTAAAAGATAATTAGTTAAGAAAATTAAAAATAATATTATTAAATTATTTAAAAAATATATATTCATGTTATATTTATTAATTCTTATTAGTTCAGTGCAATATGAGTTTGAGGATCTATATTTTCAATCTCTTTCACTAATAAACCTTGTCATTAATGTTAATATTACTTTTGCGTTGAAAAGTTGATTTGATATTCAGTAAACAAAAGTTAGTGTTCATTTCCTATTGTATAAGTTTAATTATAAATTTTAAAAAATAGTTTGCAAAATAATATTTAGAAAAAAAATTCGAAAACATTAATTATAAAATAATACTTTTAAATTTAATATAAACAAAAATAAATATATTTTACTCATCATTCTAGTTAAATTTTAATTATAAACTTTAATATCAAATCCCATTGACGATGTTTATTAATACTTTGAATGTATAAAACTAAAATCCTTATAATAGAAATTAAAAACTAAAAATTAAAAAATTATAGGTTTATTGTAATATAATGTATAAATATGAATTTTATTACATAATTAAAATTATTAGGTTTTAATAAAATAATATAAGAATGAAATATACATAATTCTTATATACAAAGTATTTTCTATTTAATCAAGGGAATGAAGAAATGATTTAAAATGATATTGATATATATTTTATTTTTTTATTATATTATTTTTAATTCCTATGAACTAATTTATCTAATTTTTTCAATGATATTTTAGAATGAATAAATAAATTTTATGAAATTATTTTTATTTATAAAAATATATATATATATATATATATATATATATATATATATATATATATATATATATATATTATACAAAATACAAATATTAAATATTTTTACATATAATATTACCGGATAAATTACCGGATAAATTTTCAGTAAAAAAGTCAAAATATTTTTTTTATATAATTAAAATATCTAACTTAGTTATAAAATATTCAAATAAAATTTAATTATTTTATGACTAATTTCTAAAAGTATTGTAAGAAAATTATTATAAAATATTTGAAATTTTAGTTTATAAAGTTAAGTCTAAAAAACATTTATATATATATATATATATATATATATATATATATATATATATATAATGAGTATTGCATAGAAATTGAAAATCAAGTGGTAAAGATCAACAGAAAATATTATCTTTCAAATTTTTATGAATATAAAAAAAATTAAAATATAAAATTTTAATAATAATAATAATATTATTATTATTAATAATAATTATTATTAAATTTAATAGTATTATTAGTAATATTAACAAAATTATTATTATTATGAATATTAATAATATTATTGATAATTATAGTTTTATATTATTAACAGTATTATATATATATATATATATATATATATATATATATATATCATTACTTAAAAAAATTAATATTAAAATAATTGTATTGATAATGAGTGATAACAGTATTATTATTGATAATTGTTTTTAATTAATATGTTATTAAAAAAGTAAAAAAAATTATTATTTTATATTTATCATATTATCTAATTTATTATTTAAATATTATATATATAATTATAGCACTCCAATATAATTGTATAAAAATATTTATTTAAGTATAATAATCATAATAATAATATTAACTTTTTTAATTTAACTTAAAAAAAAGACCCGTGCTTTTGCACTAAGTCTAGTATGTATATATATATATATATATATATATACACGCGTAACAGCAGCAAACGAAAGTCAGAAAAATAAAAAAAAAAATGAAATGAAAAAATAAAAGCAAGATATAATGTTCAGTAAAAGGAGAAAGAGAATAAGAAGGGAATACGTACGCACGAGGGAACAAGAAAGAGGGAAAAGAAAAGAAGGGAACAGTGACGCCGCTGAACCAGAGACCCGACGGAGCTGCGACGCGAAGCGACCGGAACTGCGACGTCGACGAGCGGAGCTACGGCGTCGAAGGTGATGAAGATCAAACTCGAGATCACGAAATAGGTCAACGTTCGATTAGGATTTTCCATTTGGGATTTGGGCTTCGATCTCTGCTTACAATTGGATTTTCGATTTGGGTCGTTGGGGTTTTAATTTGGACTTAAAATCTGAATGCCAACGACATGTTTTTCTGTCATTTCATGCCGTTTTTCGAATTCGGTAACTCGGTCTCAAACTCGCGAGTCTGGTACGAGTCAGCGAATTAACTCCGAGTTTGAAAAATAACGAATTTATATGTGAGTTAACTCGTCAACAGTGTCATGACTCGCAGACTCGTACGGGTTTACGAGTCAACCCGCGAGTTCGATAACCTTGGATGAAATGCTTAAAATTTGATTTTGTACTATTGTTGATGGATACAGATTTTGGCTGTTAGCGATAATTGATGAATGGAGGGCGACGGCGAGGAGTTGACGGCGCAGGAGACTGCTTTGTATGATCGACAAATCAGGGTTTGGGGAGCCGATGCTCAAAGAAGGTTCCTTCTTCTTCTTTTACTTTTGAAATTCTTAATTGTTTTATGCTCGGTTTATTCTGTTACTTTGTTCTCATAACCTAATTACATTCTGCTATTTTTATTTTTCATCGTATCTAATTTAAAAATTTAAATAAATTCTCCATGCAGCATTTTAATTATAGTTTCTGTTTGTTATTCTGGTTTACCTAGATTAAGCAAAGCTCATGTCTTGGTCTATGGAATGAAAGGAACTGTAGCTGAGGTAAATCCACCACTTTATATTTTTTGTTTCTCTAATTTGACTTTGACACACAAAACATAAAAATGACTAAAATAGGATGTTGGGTTTGGTTACCGGTTCTTCTTGTTGCACTTTCTTTTGTATCCTTCTCATGTTTTTGTCATATTGTGTGGTGTTTGAGTTTACTTTTGTTGGTCAGTTTTGCAAGAATATTGTTCTTGCTGGAGTAGGTAGTCTGACTTTAGTAGATGATCGGGTTGCTACTGAGGAGGCACTTTCCTCAAATTTTCTCATCCCTCCTGTTGAGGATGTGTATGGTGGAAAGACCCTTGCCGAGCTTTGTTGTAATTCTCTTAAAGATTTCAATCCTATGGTTCGTGTTTCAGTTGAGAAAGGTTTTTGTTTCAAACCCGTCCCTTCTTAGTTTGGTTTCTGCTTCTGCATTGCTTTCTTGTGGCTTTTGACATTATGTTGTGTTTGTACTTTTATGTTGTTCATCTTGGCTTCAGGGGATTTGTCAAGCTTTGGTGTTGAATTCTTCAGCAAGCTCGATGTTGTGGTCGTCAGTTGTTGCTCACTTTCAGCCAAAGTAGTTTGGAATATTTTTTACTTCCGATGCTGTACATAGTTGCTGTACACAAAATAACTTTACACATTTCCCATACTGTAAAGTGTCTTTTAACATTCTTGTTTGCCTTTTTTTCTTTGTTTGTAGAAACTGGCTAATGACAAATGCAGAAAGCTATCAAAACGTGTAGCATTTTATGCTGTTGACTGTAGGGATTCTTGTGGTGAAGTTTTCGTTGATTTGCAGGATTATAAATATTCAAAGGTACGCTTCACTTCACTGAAACTAATTTGTCACAATTATTGGATTTCACGACTAGATATTTTTTCTTTGATTGTGTCGAGTCAATTTGTGTGATTTTTATATGACGATGGTTTGTAAAGAACTCAATTTGTACTATATTTGTGATTACAATGAATAAAAGGTCGTCATTTTTGGTATGATTTTTTTTTTCTTGCTATTAGTGGTAGAAGCTACAAGGGAAGCATAAGTACAAGTTCATAAAAACAGAAAAATTAGTGAACGCATAAGTTGGGATATATGACACTTAAATTCTTATATTCACATTGCTGCCCGTGATTGTGGATTGTATGTCTTACTATTTGATAATTAGACTCATTAAGACTTTTCAAAATCATTTTTGTTTTTTTGTTATGCTCATGGTTATTAAACTTTTGTGTTAACCCGTAGACTTGGGACGGGTTTACGTCTCCACGAAGATGCAGCTGATTAGCTTGGTTGCAAACATGTTTTTAGCAAGCTCAATTGAACTTGCACAATCCTGGGACCTTGTTGTGGTAAAAACCTTTTTCCCAAAATTATGGTTTTTGGTGATGTTTGGCAGCATTGATGTCAATCAGGCATTGTGATCGCAGGGCGTAAGAGAAGAGTTTCTGTCCCTGCTTTTGTTGTTGTAGGTGCTCTTTGTCATCTGTTCTTAGTAACTCTTACGAGTTTTCAGTTCAACTTTATGGATCTTTCCAAGTTTACATAGACTGTTGAGTTTAACAACCTTGCTTATGTTTTGTGACAAGAAATAAATTGTTTGTGAATGCAAGTAGTAAATTGTAAGCATTAGATGATCCCGGAGTGCTTTCTAAAGCTGCATCTATTTTCTTTTTAACACTCTATTCTTATTTGGCAGAAAAAACAGGATGAAACCGTTGAATGCGATTTGAAATATCCTTCTTTTGAGGTATGCCAGTCTTAATTCGTTATAGTTGCAATACTACTTTGTATTTCTTTTCAATATGAGAAGAAATCCTTTAATGTTTCCCAAAATAGTATGTGTTGCAATTCCTAAGACCTTCAAAACTTATACCTACATTTATCTATTTTATCATCTGCATAAAGAAATAAAAATAACAGTTGAAATAACATGTTTATTTTGACCCGAAGGGTAGTTGATGCAACCGGTAATCATTATAGGAGGCCATACTATTAATTTGCATCAGGTACCCCCATGGTATGACTTCAAATGCATAATACTTTTAAATTCAGCGATCCTAGTATCATAATTTAGAAATCAGGAAAGAGAAGTATCCTCTTTTCTATCATGTACTTTAGGTCTGCCATGCTTCCCACATGATTTCTTTGCTGGAATTAAAATTTCAGAGTTGTGTTGATTTTGTAAAATAAAAGTGGGCCTGTAAAACAATCTGAAATGGCAGATGTGGGATTAGTGTTATTGTGCTTGTGATTTTGTCTTGGTTGTCTATGTCTTTAATAGTTTACTGGAGTGACCATCCTTTTGTATTTGAGAGCTATTTTCGTGAGTGTGGCTATTTCTTTTTTCCTGCAGGATGCATTGTCAGTACCTTGGAGGTCACTTCCCAAGAGAATGTCAAAGCTGTACTTTGCAATGAGAGGTATGGTAAACTGTACTGCTCTGTTTGTAAGTAAAACACAAGAAAACGAAGTGATTCTAATCAATTGGAAATTGAAAACTTTACTGTTGATTGGGTCCTTAGACTGTGTTAACAAAGAAGATATAGTGAAAGACGTGGAGTGAAAGCTTGCTTCTTGTGTGTGAAACAAGTTTGTTTTCATTCTGAAGTAAACAATTAATACATATCTATTTTTATTCTCTTCCTTTGAATTTTATGATCAGTCTGGTCTGTAGACAAATTTGCAGTTAGTAACGTTTTGTTGTCCATTGCAGTAATTGAAAAGTTTGAAGAGGCCGAAGGACGTAGTGCTGGGGAAGTTTCAATTGCAGATCTTTCTGCTGTTCTCAAGCTGAAAAAGGACCTATGCACCGCACAAGTATGCTTCCTGAAATTTGTTATTTTGCTGGTATTACAAAATCCTCTTTATATCTGATATTTATGTTTGTGTTGACAGTCTCTCAACGAATCTCATGTGCCTGACACTCTTTTAGAAAGATTGGTGACAAATGCAACAGAATTTCCTCCTGTTTGTGCTCTTATGGGGGGAATTCTTGGACAGGTACTAACTAGTTTTCATTGCGTTGCAAAAATGTTTGTGATATTTAACTGACGAGGTTGACTTTAACGTCTCAGGAGGTTATCAAAGCAATTTCTGGAAAAGGAGATCCGCTAAAGAATTTTTTCTTTTTTGATGTTTTCGATGGGAAGGGCATTATAGAAGACATATCTGCGAATTGATTAATGGCTGAATTTTCGGTAATCTAAATCTGGGATGTAAGGTTTTGTCAAAACAGCACAGAAAAACTAGTAAAATTCTAAGATCTCTGAAAAGAAACTGACCCTTCTTATTAACTGCTCGTATTAGTTTCTTAGTTGGTAATTATTTATCTAGACTAATGACAGTTACAGTTAGGATCTTCTAATTGTGAAGAAACTAGTCACTCAAATGTATGTAAGCACTTTGGACCGTGGATTGTATTTCATCATCGAATGGCTTTTGAAGTTATGAAGCCTTATTTTCCTTATGTTTATGTGTTCTTCTAGAGGGTACACGTAGCTATTTGCTTTTCTTCAAATCTTCTCTATTTCTCTTAAATTAAATATTTTTAACATTTACTGTGTTTTTCATTTTTTTTTACTTAACTATTTATTAAATAGCATGATAGGTAACAAAGCATGATAGATACAGGTTATTACAATTTACATTTTATGTGTATGCAAAATAAGTCATTGTAGTACTTTTTCTGTATAATTGATGAAATCAGATCATATTCATTTAACACCAATGAAGACGATTGAGGATATATTTGATTATTCTTTGTACTTATATTTATTGATGTCATTCAATGATTATTTATATGAAGTTTATTTTTTTTTGTTATTTATTTGTAATTCTGATGCTGGAATTATTTATTAGCAATAAATTTACACACAGATATCTACAATTTTTTTGCGTGTCATGATGTATTCCTGAAAATTATTATAAATTAGTTTCCCCCCGTTAATTTATGTTGAATAATACTGTTTCTATGGCCATTGTTTTGATCTCTATTTAGTGTTTGCCAACTTATCAGAAAACCTTTGTACATCCTTTCCCACAATCTTAATTTTATTTTCAATCCCAGCTTTCTTTTTATGTTAATCTTCCATATGTTTGATCATAAAAAAATTATTTAATAAAAAAACTTGTATTCTGTCTAAAGTAATATTTGCCAAAGTTTTGCACACCCCGTATTCATACTTTTCTTCATGGTTCGGTTATCCATAATAATATAAAACAGATTTTTATTTACTATATATGAATTGTTGCGTGTAGTGAGTGTGAATAATATTCTTAACTTTCACCTAAAACGACAAAAAAAAAACTTGGTTATGAATAAGTGTTAAGTTTATAGTGGCTATAAGGTTTGTTCTGGAATATGAAAGATTCGTCAGTTATTTCTAAGATTGATTTTATAACGTTAAAAATAATGTTTAGTTCGCAAGAATCATGCTCTTAAGCCATAATTGTTTGTTCTTATTGAAATACATGAACCATTTTTATATAGAAAAAAAAAACAATAAAATGTTTGTTTAGGTCACGCATGTTGTTTATTAAAGTTGATAAAGACTTACATTGATTGACATGAGTTAAATAGCAGCCACAAAATTCAATTGTTTTGCATTGTGATATGTGATATTAGATTCTCTACCCAAACCAAGATTTATGGTGTTGTGTGTGGAAACAAAATATTTATGATATTTATAAAACTCTATCTATCTATGATAAAGTGTTGAAAATACTACTTTTATTGAAATGCGTTGAACAAATTTTTAAGGATGCATTTATTTTCAAAGGTAATCAATTGAATAAAGATGAGACGGTGCTAAAGAGAAAAGTGAAGAACTTTTGAAAAATGTGAACAATTTCAACATATGATTCATTTGAGAGTATAATTGTTACTTACACGATTTCTTTGTACATTTGGATCCTATGCTATGTAGTCAAAACTTTTTGTTTCTTAGCTTTAGCCATAAAACAAATTTTGCTGAACACTCAATTTTTTTTGTATACTGGGTTAGTGTGGATTTAAATTAATTTTTTTGTCTTCAAGAATTTTTTATGTTAATTTGATTTATGTGTTATTGATATTTATTTTTTAATAAATTCTTTCTCGAAATACGTATCATCATCATGTGGATGTTTCATCACTTTATAGTTCTCATTTTCTAAAAGAGAATTGATAATTTCTATAGCTCCAATAACTTTGTACGGGTAGAAGCTAGATCTTATCATTTTTGATAGGTTAATGATAGAGAAATATAGTAGTTGTTTCAAAACTTTAGTTGTATTTTCAGAGATTAATTTGAATTTTTTTAGTTGAGGAGTTAATGTAATAATATTACTAATAATAATATACATTTTCAAGGGCTAGAATGATAATTTACTGTAAAATAAGGGACACTAATTATTAGTTTAAGTGTTTTTTGTTTTGTTTCATTTGAATGATTTTTTTTATCTTAATGTGATACTTCTTTTATTGAGTTATAATAATAAATAATTAAGATACTTATTACATAATATAAATTTAAAGAATATATTTATTACTGTACAACTATAATTTAACCATGATCAAGAAAGTGAAATTTAAAATAACATCATCAGTTTAATAACGTACTAGCTTTAGTTTGTTACTGATTAATGTAGTAAATTAAGATTAAAAAGACATGTTTCATTCAGTTATTTTTATTATAATGAAATTACTATACTTTAACAAAGTATTTATAGTTCTTGTAAAAGAAGTATGTTTAGTCAATCTGTTATTCATAATATTTACTTTATTCATAACGTACTAGCATGGTAATATTGTCATAGAAAAAGATAATTTTTTTAGATGTACCTCTTCATAAATTGTTATGAAGGTTTTACATTAGTGTTGGAATTGCTCAAAGGAAGATATATGTTGGAGAAGAAGAGAAAACATACATGGAAATAAATGTAAAAGAAATTAATAGAAAGAATGTATTATATCAAAATGTATTGAGATATTCTTACTTTTTTCCTCTCTCTTTAAACTCTTGGTCTAAAGAATGAAAATTTCAGAAGTTGAAACCGAAAATAAATTGAAACGTTATCTACTACATGTTTTCCAACATTTTTGGAGATACTGTAATTATAGAGTGAGATTATATAGTGTTGATTTTCTAAATATCTTTTTAATATATTTTAAAACATCAAAATTAATGATAATTAATGTATTATAAAGACATAGTAAAAGAAGAGAAAAAAAAAATCTAATATAAACTTCAAATTCAATATAAACACAGAAACAGTGTTGCAGTCAATTATAAATTTTCTTCTTCACTATTTTTTAATACCAAATTGATAATGCAATGACATAAGACCATCAAATTCATCACCATTAGATTTGACTAATTTTATTTAATTACCTATGTGTTGATGTATGCTGAAAATTAAGTTAACTGTACTCGAGTTCTCATTGTAAGTAAATATTTGTGGAGAAAAAAATTATGCACCATTTCAAATGAATGAACATAGACCATCAAAATTTAGTGAATTTAAAAGAATAATTCATTGATGAATTTATTTATTTTTAATAAAATAAGTTATTTGGATGGAAAATTAGAAGAGCACTCAAATTTAGAACATGTTAAGTGTAAGCTCCATTTCTTTCAGCTTATAAGAGTTTGACCTGGCCTTTTCGTAGGTCCAGGACCAACCCACCAAAGGACCTCAATACCCCTTTCAGTTCACCCATTCTACACTTGTCTCCTTTTTCAGAAACTGTCTCCCTCTCTCAAACACCCTTGACTCCAGCTAGAGCTCCGCTAGGGCACAAAGATTGTTTCATCTTTGAGCTAGATACGGTTGTTCTGTCTCCAAGTAAGTTACTCCCCATGTCTGTTATAGCCTTTCTTTCCCTTTCTAGTTGGGTGCTTTAGTTACGATAAAGTTCATCCTTTTATACTCGTTTTGGGTCCTAGGGTTTCTGTTTCAGCTCACTATCTTAGTTCGTGGAGCTGTTGTGCCTGGGTTACATTCTTTGAGTTGCTGCTCCCTTCTCTTGTGCCTAAAAAGGTATGGGAAGCTAGGTTTTTAAGTTCTGAAGCGATTTTTGTATTTTTAAGGGTTGTTCTGTGTTTTGGGTGCTTGAATGGTATATTAATCATGTGTAAATGGTTGGCTTATAGTCTGGATGTTACTCTGTGTTGTTTTTCTGTCTTGCATGCGTGGAATAGTGGGGGAGAACTGATATTCTTGCTCAAGCGAGCTCGTCTCGCCTAGGCGAGAATATCAGAGGCTCGCCTAAGGTTCTGCCTCAAGCGCTCGCCTAGGCGGCCCATTCGCTTTTGAGCGACACCCTGTCTCGCTCAGGCGAGAAGGTCTCGCCTAAGCGAGAATTCGTGAAACCTCCCAGGGGCCACTATTGCAGTCTCGCCTAAGCGAGAGCCTGCAACTTAAGCGAGGCAACTTCCCTCGCTTGAGCGAGGGCTCCTAGCTTGAGCGAGGCTAGTGCAGTGATGCGTTCTGACACTGTTTTCTTGAATGGTGGGATGATATGTTGCATGTTTTGTCTAGATTACTCTTCCTAAACATGATGTACATGAATATGCTTGGTTGTTAGAATCCTATGAATGAAATTGGCATGCTTGGTATGAGATTGATCATTGAATTGTGGGTTGGTGGTGTTTTAACATGAGAGTTGGATGAATGAAATAAAAGAGATGGAAATGGTATGAGAAACAAGGTTTTGTTTGTGAGATAGGCGTAATTTCATGAGTCTCGTGGGGAGATCTGATGGTGGTGTGTAGTGTATATATTAAGATAAGGATTCAAGTAAGGATCACATCCCGAAACTCTAAAGGGCCAGTGAGTCTCATGTAGAGCAAACTGACTCAAGTGGTGAGAGTAGCGGGAGGCCCTAGTCTCTGGCAGGATAATGGCCTTACACGCTTAAAGGCTAACCTCGTGTGTGGTAGGGTGAAACTCATTGGCAATGGCTCTGCAGAGCAGTAGAGGCCACCACAAGTGCAAGCGTCCAGTGAATCCGATCTTATTATATTTATCCGGATAATTGAGTCATAGTGTCCTGCTTGCTTGCCATAACATGATTCAGTGTGCCTAATGTGTTGTATACTTGGAATTGTTTTATGTACCTGATTGCCATAATATGTTCAAATGATTTTACACTAGCTTACCCTTTCATTTTCGTGTTTGTGCTTCTCTTTCTTTTTTTTTCTTTTGCGATGATCACCTCTTGGTGGGAGCAGATGAGAGAAACATTCAAGGTAGGTCTAGTGGTAGCAGTGGTGCAACTTAGAGTATTATGTTATGATGGCTCTTAGGAGCAGTGTCACGACCATGGGGCCTTTTTGTAATAGTTGTCTTAGTGCCAACCCCCCTTTTGCAAATTGTTACACTGTCTGCTCTTAGATTCTATTTTGTTCATGGCATGGTAGTATGTTTAAGCTTCCTTTTTCAGTACTCTTACGGATGACTGTATCAGTTAATTTTCTTATGCTTCCTGTTTATCTGATTGCTCCTTTAATATTATAATTTTATGATATTTTATTGAGTAGATTTATTCTATTTAAATGGGATGTCACATTAAGAAGAAGTAAAGAAATTGAAATTCCATACCTGGTAAGTTTCTTTTATGCACACATATATGATTCAAAGATGATATTGTTAAATACAATTTAAATATTTCAATTTGATTAATATTTTTTAAATTTAAATTTTAAAATAAATATTTTTATAATAAAATTTTACCTTAAAAAATCAATTATTTTATTCAAACAAAAATATTAAAATATAAACCGTTTTAATTATTCTTTTCAAACAAAATATTTATAAAATACAAAATTAAATAAAAAATAATTTAAATATCATGCATTTCAAATTTTAGAATGATAAAAGTCTTTTATTCAAACACAATTTAGATAAATTTTTAATTAACTTTCCTTTTTGCATTTTATTTTTAAGTTGATACTACTAAATACGTAACCTTATTTGGAATAATTCAAGCAAAATAAAATATTTGAAATTGAGAAAATGTGATTTTAATCTTTGGACATTAAGTTTGAGAGACTAAAATAAATTTTAAAAAACTGTGTATAGTCCTTCTATACAAATCCAAATTTACTAAATGTGAGGAATGAGAATAAACTTTCTTTTAATGCGACAGTAAAAAAGATTTACCCCAAATTCTAGAAAAAAAATCTTATCTTTTAAAAATAAAAATATATATTTTAAAACTAGTTGTTCAGCGTAATTAGTGGATGGTCAATTTTATTTACTTTTAATCCCATATTTTTCCAGACAACATAACATTTAATTTGGTGTTCTTCTATTACTATTTTTCATATCATATTATTAATGTAGAATATTCATAGACTTTGCTAGCAATTAAAATTAATCTTTACCGAAAAAGGAACTCACTGATTCTCACTTTGGATCTCTCTTCCCATTTACACTGTTTTCATTCAGCAACACTCAAACTCAAAAGCCTTGATTAAGAGGAAACCACATATTAGTCTTCTGGTTGATATGTAAGCAAATTAATTTGAAAGATGAAAAATGAAAAAAACTTTAACAGGCCGTAATAATATATATATATATATATATA
>Ga0214543_1010890_pt1 | contig 13128 bp, 6 predicted proteins | sample CNSS2metaG_FD_160094 | JGI IMG/M metagenome (GOLD analysis project Ga0214543, IMG submission 160094) | Root nodule microbial communities from cowpea collected in UCLA plant growth center, Los Angeles, California, USA - CNSS2 | ecosystem: Host-associated > Plants > Roots > Nodule | place: USA...
TGTAAGTCTTCTTGTTTAAAATATATTTCTTTCAATTCTTTTTTATTTTTTTTTTTAAAGTATTTACTTAACTTTGTTATATTATTTAAAATCTTGATATAATTATTTAATATTATTTTTATTTTTGTTCAAAACGTGTGTACTTTGAAATTTGCTATTTTCTTTTTTTGAAAAAAATACATGTATTTAATAATAATAATAATAATAATAATAATAATTATTATTATTATTATTATTATTGAAAAAATATGATTAAATAGAGTAAAATAATAAAAAATCAAAAAAATAAAGAAATTAATTATTAAATAATTAATGGAAAATGTTTTTAACAATTCATATAAGTAATGGTTGCAAACATATGGATTCAAATAATTTCAAATTACTTAAATTCAAAAATAGAAGAATCCAATTTAGAAATGTATGGATCAAATAAATCTAAAGGTAATTAAAGAAATTGAAAATAATTAATAGAATTAATTGATTAATTTGTAAAATCTTTAAAAGTAATTCATTACAAATTATGAACATAAAAGTTTTTAAATCATTTCAGTTAAGAGGTTTTAACAAAAATTTTTCCTTTACAATCAAAATCTAGTACACAAATAGAATAATCCAAAATAAAAAGGCAAGGACTTATTTTTATTTAAATTTTCATATTTAAAGTAGACTCTCTTCAACTTCTCTTATTCAATTTGGACTCACATTCCTACTTTACACCAAGAATTGTACTCATAAAAATGAAATTGAAAATCAATCTGCAAAAATCCAACTTTTATTTAGCAAAGAAAAGAAAGAGTAAAGAATTATAAGCATATTGAAAGAATGACAATTTTATACAATATAAAAACTAAACTTCTATATTTTATTTATATAAAAACAAAAATAAAACAATTAAGAACTATAGCATCAAAATAATTAAAAAATAAGTACAATAAAAGAAAGAATTAGAATAAAATAAAATTAGACGATATATAATAATCATTACTATAATTTAGTATCAAAATACAAAAAATATTAAGTAGAAATAAATCAGTAAAATACACAATTATTAAGAAGAAAAATAATAAAATTAAGAATATTTGATTACTTTTATTTTAGGAATGTCCTTAAGTTATTTATACTTTTTTTAATAAAATGTATTTTATTATAAAATGTTTTAAATGAAATATAAAATTGTTTTACTTATTTTTTTTAATAAATGTACGCACTTAATATTTTTTAAAACTATTCACTCGTTACGTTGTTTCCTAAGCTTCATTTCCGGCATGTTACATTAGTTTACATATCTTTACAAAGATATGAGAGGGTCAGTGACAACCAAGTTGACACTTTAAAAGACCAAGTTGACATAGCCAATAGATTATATATGAAATTAAATGCAAGAAAAATGTCACTTTACAATAAAAGAGCAGGAAAAAAGGAAAATATTTTTGTTCACATTCCAATTTGTTTAAGCCTGTCTGAACTTGCACATTTTTATTATAATTGAAGAGAACTTGACACTGATGCTTTCTACCTTTTTGAACTTGTTTTTCTTCAATGAGATTATCTTTCACACCAGTCATGTTATACTATTCTATTACTGAACTTTGAGCATCATTTGTAGGTGTTAAGACTCTCGCAAGTGTATCATGTTGTGCAAGTAGTAATCGGTAAGATCGAAATATTGTTTCTCAAGAGATTCATATATATTAAATAATCGTGTAATTAATAACTAATTTAAATTAAAGAATGAATCCATAATTTGGATTCTTGTGTGCAAGAACGTAAATATTGCATAAACAAGTAAAATGTGAACTTGGATATTTGAAACTCTAGAAGATGGAAAAGACTAGAAATGCAATGGATTGATATCGTTGGGGTTAGATTTCACCGACTTCACTCTCATGTATATAAAACAATAAAACTCTAATCCATTAAATTACTAATGTCAACATGCAAGTCTATTCAAACCTTAATCCCTTAGTTGAATGAGCCTAAGTTTCCTTATTAAGAGTTAATTCCTTAAATCCCTAAATAAGCAAACCCTTTACAAGCTAGGTTTAAGACAACTAATGGGTCAAGTTCCATTCCTAGATACAAGTTTCATTAGGTATCTTGTTCCAATTCTAGGTTTCAAGAGATACTTTCAAATACCTAATGACCCAAATATTATGCAATGAATGGTTAAAACAAAGCAAGCTTTAAGTAAATAAACAAGGATACTAGCAATTAATGGATAAAACATATATATATATATATATATATATATATATATATATATATATATTCAAATCATCCACAAATACATCAGAATTCAGTGGCTACATCTAACCTTAACAAAATGAGTTTAGCTCTCCATTGTCATAGAGAGCCCAAGCTTATAAAATGAAATTGGAGGAGGGAGGAGATACAAAGAGGAAGAAGGGATAGTTCCCACTAGCCCCACACACCTCCAAGCGCTCCAAAACATGTTGCTCAAGCTCCAAAATGTCCAGGATGATTTCCCCTTCGTGAAAACAGAAGAAAAAGAGCCAACTTGCCACATCAACAAAAGTGGTGCCTGGCAGAAGCCTCCCATCGCTAAGCGCAAGCAAAGAAGGAGAAAGTGAAATCTTGAAGGAGCCGCTCGGCGGTCTCCAGGTGCCGCCAGGCGGTGTGCCCTTGGAGCTCTCTGGAGACTGGCGCTAAACATTGTCCGCCAGGCGCTGACTGCCTGGAAGTGGCCTTGCGCCTGACGCTAGTCTTGAACTGCCTGGCACTTCCTGTTGCTTCCTTTTTATGACATTTTTTATCTTCTCCTTGCTATTCCGGATCACTCATTTGTCTGGATTTTTGGAACAAAGCTTCCAATCTATAAATAGACACAAAAATGGAGGTTAGTGGTATATTTAGATCAATGTAACCCAAAATGTATTTATTTACAAAAGTAAGGTAAAATTGAGGATTAAGTAGGTTAAAAGCCATGGAAGAGTTGATTTTGCTAATAAAATGTAACTTAGATAATGGTAAAAATTAACATTATCAACAGACAAGTGAATTTTAGCTTCCAGTGCTTTATATTTGTTCTCTGTGCTTTCCCTATATAGTTAAGTAAAAACCTACGACAATTAAGATGAGACCAATCACACTACAACCACCACAAGAAAAAAAAAAACTTATTAGTTTAGATAGATGCATTATTGTTTTTATTTAGATAAAAAAATACTTATATCTATTTTACTATCAAGTCTAGGGTTTGTAGACTATAATAAATTGTTGGTAAGCTAACTTCATATAATATTTTGTGTTGTTTTTTGAAATATGATGCCTCTCATCAAAGAATATTTTAGCTTCTAAACCATAAAATAGATCAATATTATATAGTTGTTACATATATGTAGATCTTCTACAAAATAGTTTGAAATGGGAACTCATGTATAAATTCATAAAACAATAATTTGAAGCATATGATGTCAAAAAAATTGGTCATTGCTATATTGGTAAATTACTTGATGTTATAAACTCCTCGTACATGAGTCGAATAATATGTATCCTTGTTTTGAACCTAAATCCTACAACTCCAAGGTAACGGTGAGAACACAAACCATTGCATCGAAACTTCCATTAAAATAAATCTTAAAAACTTTAGTAAATAAAATCAATCAAATAAATGATAATTTAAATTATTGAATAATTGTTTTGTGAATTACACAATCCACTTCTTTAAAATTTTCGAGTAATTAACACCACCACACTCACTAACATACATGCTTTGTTTTTTAAACACACTTTATTTTTTGTGCATTTTGTAAAAGATTCAATAAAAAACCTCAAAAAGTGACTTCCAGATTTGGGTACTCCTAATATTTCTCGAGCATTGGAAACAAACTAAAAAATCATTTGCCATACCACAAACATTTGTGCCTCTAAAAATATTTTCTTCCAAACCCATTGAATAAAAAATTATTATAGACTTTGTAGACTTCATCACATGAGGTTAAAAACTCTTATGCATGAACCAAAAGCATGTAATTAATTTTCAAACTAATAAAATTACAACAGAAAATTTCAAGAATAAATAAGTCAAGCATCACACGCAATGAAAAATATAAAATACAAAAGTTTATAATTCATTCGTCTTGGAATCATAATGTCTTTGAAGTCAATCACGTCATCACTGTAGAACAAAAACTTCAGTAAAATTAACAGATACATTTACATTTACATAAGAAGGCCTAACAAATAAAAAATTGATCACAAAAATCAATTCCCAATAAAGAAAATATGTATATTAAATGGGTCAAAATTCAAAGCATTACTCAAAGAAAAATACCATGTTCATAGTCATCTTCTTGTGCTCCTTTATGTGTGAATGCAAATTCATACCTTCTACTGGTTCACAATCAACATTACATATCCAACACCACTCCATACTAAAAGCCTTCCTTCTCCTCAAATTATCAAAATATGTCCCTGAAAAGGAAAATAACATTAACATAAATAAAACAAAATATTAAAAAAATAAACAATCTGTTGAATATTGAAACCAATTCTCCCAAAACTTTCATATTATACCTATTACACTTCACTTTATAACACTTGTTTGATAATAATTGCAAGTACAAAAATGAATATAAGTAGTTAAAATCTATCTGTTAAAAATCAAATATCATTAGGAAATCCAACAACAAACTGATGACTTGGCTTTTGCCTTTTCTGAAGGATTCAAAACTAAAATACATGTTCAAATGCTCTAATCTTCAACTCTTTTCTCCAAGTTCAGCCTCATTGGCTTCTCCAATTTCCATGTTTGGCAAGTTGTTGTTTTAAAAGCATAAATCTGAACAAAGTCTAGAGGTGTGCATATAAATGAGCTGCAAAGGTGCCATAGATGTGGATGCAATAATTGAAATTCAAATTTTGAATTCAAAAATGTTTTGAATGAGCAATTTTGATTTCTGTCAGCCTTTTGCTAGATTAGTACAAAAAAAAAGTAAAATAATGTTGGGTGAAAGAGAGAATTATAGGAGTATTTGGACCAAACATACATATCTTACCATTTTGGGTGCGTGATCAAATTTAAAAAACAAATAGCCATTTTCTTTGTAGCAATTTGACCATGTAAGATTCCAAAGACAAAATCAGTATGATCTTGTATTTGCCAAATATATTTACAGAGATAAAAGTTAATATGGAGTAATAATATAGAGCAATAAAGAAGCTCAAGAAGATGATACTAATGAGTTGATGGATAGGAATGAAAAATCCATTTAGATATACCAAAAAAAAACAATGAAGTTAACATTCATTTGAAACACAAATAAATAGAAACAACAAACACTCAAACAAACAATCAGAGAAGAAAAAAAAATTGAAAACTAACTATTAAAGTTCCATTTTACTCTTCAACTCCATCTTCTGATAGCAGGAATAACATCCAAAAAAAGAAAAATCCTTGCCTGCCAACACTAACCGTAAGTATCAAAAGTTACCCATCAATTAACCAAACAAAATTCCATATAACAACTTGCACACCAAGAAGTGAAAACTCATCAAAAGGTTGCAAACCAAATAAAAAAGGAAAAGTAGGTGGATAAATTAACATTCAGAAAAAGAAAAAGAAAGAAAAGAAGAAAACTGAAAACTAATCATTCAAGTCCCTTTTTCCTCTTCAACTCATCTTCTAAGAGCTCCAATAATGTCCATAGGATGCAAACGACAAAGATGTGAAAACCTTAAATGATACATCTGTAGTTAGAAAGAATCCTGACGAAAAAAATCCTAGAGCAATATTAAAAACTAAAACTTTAAGGTGTTAAACTTGTTGCAAAGAATGAAAGATGAAGCTTTGAAACTTACCACCATGCCTAAAATGATACAGAAAGAAGAGAAAGAAGAGGAGGTGGACAAATTAACATTCAAAAAATAAAATAAAAGAAAGAAAAGAAAAGAAAAATGAAAACTAACCATTCAAGTGTCTTTTCCTCTTTAACTCATCTTGTAAGAGCATCAATAATGTCAAAAGGATGAAGACAAAAAAGATGTGGAAACGTTAAATGATACATCTATAGTTTGAAAGAAAACTTACGAAAAATCCTAGATCAATAATAGAAAACAAAACTTTAAGGTGTGAAACCTTGTTGCAAAGAGTGAAAGATCAAGCTTTGAAACTTACCACCATGCCCAAAATGCGACAGAAAGGATATGGTGAGAAATTTAGAGGAGGAGATAGGGCAAGAATAAAATAAGAATGAGAGAGGGAGAGGAAGATGAAGTGTTTTGCATTTGGAGATTTGGAGAATGAGGGAGGTGTGTAAGAGGCGTGGGAAGGTGACAAATACAAAAAAAAAAACGTAAGAGAAATGCATGCTTGTGAAAGATTTCAAAATTCAAAAATTTGGGCATGTGTCACTCATATAAAGCACCACGTTCTTGCATTTTAGAAAGCCACGTTCTTTCACCTCAACACTTCTACAATTTCCTATTTTAGTAATGAAAAAAAATGTCTTTTGTTAGTCTTTTGAAAAATTTGCCCTTTGTGCTACCTTGAATTGTATTATGTATAAATTAGTGAAGATAAATTGAAGTGAAATATTGCCAATGCATGCACTACTGAATATTGTGAACTAGTTATCCTGGATATAATTTTTAAAATAATTATTACAAAAGTTGGTGCCGAAAAATACATACCAATTCATAATGAAACTATAATACAAAGAGTCTTCATTCTTCTCAGGCATTCTAATTAATAAATTTAATCATTAGTTCTAAAGAAGTTAATTTACATGCATACAAGCTTAGTTAAAATTGTTGGCCCCTTGAAGAAATTTAGGTTTTGAGATTTTTAGGTCTGGAAATGAAAAATAAATTCTGCAGGAACATGTATTAAAAAATATCCAAACTTAGTTGTAGTTATGAGATTGAAAGCATCCAAATTTGAAACTAAACTAAGTATGATTCATAGCAATCACATACAACCAGATCAACCTTCAAAAATGCAAATTAAGTAATTAAGTAATCACTACATCCTAAAATGTCTAAAGTTCAGAAACATATTTAGCTTCATTATTTGAACAAAGATCTGTGCTAACTAAATTAACAACTTCAGGAAGCACAATACTATTTTTGAATATAACAGAAAAAAATGTTGTAACATAATTTTAACAAGGTTTGAAGGAGCTGCGCGGAAGGAGACTCCACTACCACAAATTATGACACAAGCTTTGTCACTTGGACAAACCTTAACTTTGTGTTTGGACGAGGGATTTTAAAAATTCTAAGAAATTGAAATACATAATATTTGAATTACTCACAAATGATTTTCTTTCATTTCATAAATAGTTAGTTTGGATTGAGTAATTCAAATATCATAGATTTCATTTTCTTATTTGGATAAAACAATTTAATTTATACTTTAAGGCAAACTCAACTTTATCCTTAAGCAACCTTCAATCTCGGATGACTCGTCTCGACTTTCAGTCTATATTGACTCCCGAAAATTCAGCTTGGGTCGACTAGGCCTGACTTTTAACTCGGGTTGAGACGTATCGACCATCAACTATGGCGATTGATTTTAACCTTCGGCCAAGGCCGACTCCACACGACCTTAGGCTCATGCTAGCTTAAGTCAACCTTCGGCTCGGGCTGGCTTAAATCGATCTTCGGCTTGCTGCGCCTCGACTTGACCTTCTGCTTAAGTCAACTTGGCTCGACTTTTGGTCCGGGTCAACTCGAATCGACATACGACCCAAGTCGACTCAGCTTGACCATCAACCTGGTCCGACTTTGCGCGACATTGGCTTTGGGTCAACTTGGCTGAACCTTTTGCCCGACCCGACTCAACTGTACCTTCAACTCGACCTGGATTGGTTGAACCTTCGGACCGGCAGGGGTCGACCATTGGCCTAGGCCGGCTCGGGTTGACCATCGACCCAAATTAGATTGATCGGACAATCCACCTGGATCGACTTTGCTCAACCATTCGTTGGGGCTGGCTCAACCTGACGATCCACCTAGATCAACTCGTCCTGACCTTCAGTGCGGGCTTGCTCGGTTTGTCCTTCAGGTTGAGCCCATTCAACTAAACCATCGATCCAGGCCGACTTGATTGGACCTTCAACCTAGGGGATTATCAATGGCCCAAGTCAACTCCGATCGACCATCTGCCTAGGAAAGATCGGGCCAACTGTGACGTACTTAAAATTGTATGACTGATATTTATGACATATTCATATCTATAGTTAAACATCTTTATTCAAATATGTTGATATGATTTTATATAAGAGTTTGAATAATAAAAGTAGAATTTATACTTAATTTAAAAGTTATTAAAATTTTAAGTATTATAAGATTATTATTATTATACTGAAATAAAAATAAAAAAAATATTAATAAAGACGTCACAGTAAAATTCATACGAAAAGTAAAAAAACAAACATATATGTTACGTTTTATTTTAATTTATTGTATATTCTTTTTGTTGTATATTAAAATATTTTTTTAAGTTATTTTTTTATATCTAACATTTTATATATGAAAAAAAATTATAACATCTTTCTAAGTGGTTACGGATATCGTCAAAACTCTATTTTATTTTTCATTAAATTAAAAAAAAAATTATTATACTATAAAATATATACCGATTCAATACTTAATACTAATTAATAATTTCTGAAATTCTCAAAATAATCACTTACGTTGTGTTATGATGGAGGGATTGTAACACCCCATTTAAATAATAACCTTAATTTAAACGAAATGCCACACAGATAGAATATAAGAGACAAGTCTTGGAGTATAAACACTACTCCTTACAATATCCAGAAATGCTACGATGCCAAATACAATTGAAGTGAAAGGATCGACAATAAAATAAATGAAGTGCCAAGCAAAACAATACATGGACCGTGGCCCTAAAGGAAAGCTAGAAATCCAATCCAGAGAGAGACTAAGCAGCGGAACCTCCATCACCCTGATGATCACGGGGAGTTCTCGCATCTGCTCACATCAATAAATTGATGATCATTGCAAAAGGAGAAAACCACACAAGCAAGACATACAACAAACAAAAGGGTAAGCTAGAGTAGAAAACAATTTATCATGCAGTTACATACAAATTCACATTCCAAGATGCTTATGCCATCCAATCATGTTATGACTTCTCAAACAATACACTAAGACTCAGACACGACTCATCTAGATACATATAATTTAGTCGGATTCAACGGATGCTTGCACTTGTGGTGAATTTTCTTGCTCTACCGAGCTGCTCACCCCCAAGCTAAGTGTTGCAATGTCTCAACCCCCACACACAAGGTTAACCCTTAATGAGTTTCAGGACTCTTGCTACTCTGAACACAAGAGTCAGTCCACTCTATGTAAGACTAATTGATTCCTTAGAGCGTCAGGATGCAACCTTACCTTGAATCCTTACTAAATTATATAGATGAGGCACCACCATGAACTCCCACTAACAGGGTCATGGAATTACGTCCCAACCACTGAGGCACCACCACGAGGTCTCACCTAGAGGCTCATGGAATTACGCCCTAACCACACACAACTCATGTTTTCGATAACCAATATATATATAATCCTTCACCACGCCATAACCATGTCACCTTGATAAACAACCATCCCATTCTAGTCACATACCAAGATCATATCAAACTTATCATTCACAACCCGTGAACCATATCATTCATGCATATTCATGTTTCTCACGCTTTTAACATAATAATCCAATCAAAGATGTGTCAATCATACAAGAACAGAGATTTCATGCATATCCATATGTTCCATACCTTGAATGAAACTAGTCAAGTAAATCAAGTAACCAACAACTGCAACAATAGAAATATGCAATCCCTCAAACTCACTGTTGTCAATCTCGCTCAAACCAGCAACTCTAGCTCAGGCGAGAGAGATCCCTCGCTCAAGCTAAGAGATCTTGCCTGGGCGAGTTCTTGAGCACTGGGCACCTTGAGTTCTCGCTCAAGCTAGCCCATCTCGCTCAGGCGAGATTGCTCTCGCTCAGGCGACAACTCGAAAAAGAGGAGAGGGCGAGACACTATTAACCTCGCTTAGGCAAGATGCTCCTCGCTTAGGCGAGAGCTCCTCATTTGGGCGAAAGACACACTCGCCTAGGCGAGTTTAACATGTCTCTCCTGTTTTTCACGCGAGCAACATTCAAAAACACAGTAAAGACATACCCAGCTCAGATTCCATGCATACAAGACATCAATCAGGCATTTAAGACACGATTCACCAATAAAATCAGCCATATACTACAAAACTCAAGGAGCCCTAGCTTCCCTTACCTGGAAAGAGCTAGTCTAAATGACTTGTATACCAAATAGTGAGCACCACAGCTCCAAGGACAACTTAGTGAGATGGAGTGGAAAAGCTTGAGCTTGCTTGGAAAGGATGGGGAACCAAACCCTAGCAGAGAAGAGTTGTTGTTCTAAGAGAGTACGAAGAGGACAAATTTCTAAAAAGTGAGAGGAATGAGAGTTTTAGCTGGTTTAGGGTCTTTGGCTTCTTATGGGCTAACCCTAGGCCCAACTGGTTTTGGACAACCCTTTAAAATAAAGGCAAAAAAGTAAGTGGGCCTTACATGGATGAATTTGGAAGAGGTGTGAAGATCTATTTGTGTGGATAAATATGAATGTTTTTTGTATGGATTTAGAGAGTAGAATAGGGAGATTTACATATAAATTTTATAAAAGTTAATAAATGATTTAAGTGATGTGATAGATAAAATAAAAAGTTATAATAAATAAAAAATTAAAATTACTAAAATACCCTTAATAAAAAAATATATAAAATAATTTTAATTAGATAAAAATATTAAATTATAAAAATTATTATTTGATAAATTTTAATAAAAATTTATAAAAAAATTATATTACGGTAAATTATTATTATTTTTATAATAATAATAATTATTATTTAACACTATAATTAATAATTTATATTATTATTAATTATTATACATATATATTAATTTTATTATTTATTATTATATTTAATTACTATATATAATTTATTATTATTATATATAAATAAATATTAATTATAATAATAATAATTATTTATTATTATTTTTATTTTTATTTATATATATATATATATATATATATATATATATATATATATATATATATATATATATATACCAAGTACTATGAAAAGAAAAAAAAACGTTTATTTATTATGAATATTTGATGCACCATGAGAAAAACAAAAAATATAGAAATGATGAGGTTAAATTTGTAAAAGTCTTCTATATCGTTGCAAATCTTTGCAGTTTGTTTATGAGAGATAAAATTTTTGTACAATCATGCAAATCTGTGTGTTCATTCACTCTTAAATTGTTTTAAAGGAACATGAAAATTTTTTGTTATCCATCGGTGCAAATTGGTAGATTGTTAAAATCTATTGAAACGAACACTACCTTAATTTACTTTGCGCTTCTTCCAAATATTATATTTTACAATACAATATTATATTTTACACAATACATTATATTTTACATTATTTAGTACATATTATGTTTCCTAAGCCAGAAAGGAAAGAAATATTATTTAGCTACATTTCTTTCCTTATATATTAGCCTTTAAGTAGGAATGGCAAAATGGGCCTGACCCGATGGACCGGTCCGTCAGCCCGACTGAAAAAGTATGGGCCAGGCCAAGAATTTCAGCCCGCCAGCCCATGACAGTCCGGCCCGTCAAGCCCGCTGGCCAAAACGGACCAGCCTGCGGCCCGTACCACTTACTAAAACACATAAACACGTGCCTTATTTTTTTTATTATCCCTCCTCCCTCACTACTGCGCGCGCCCCCCACCACCAAAAACCACAACTCTGCGACTCTTCTTCCTTCCTGATTCTCATCTTTGCGCCACACACACAGACTCGCTTCTCCTCCACCCACTCGCCGCTGGCCACCACGAAAGACGCTGGCCACCACGTCGCCGCTAGCCATACCTTCTTCTCCTCCACCGTGAGTCACGGTGTGGCTGCCAGAAGCGAGAAAACAGCGCCGTGCACGGAGAACGCAGAGCCACCGTCAGACACTACGATTGGTGGACGATTCCGACCGCCACGACCACCGCCAACACAGGTTTGTTCGTAATTTCCGTTCTGGTTCCCTTTCTCCCAATTTGTAACCTAAATTCTTGATTTCGTAACCCTAGATTTCTGATTTTGTGATTTTCGACCAGGACGACCCATTCTGTGAATCCTAATGGTTGTAGCTGCTGCCATTAATCGTTGTTCATCCTTCAATTTTCCCCCAATTTCAATTTCGTAGCTGCTGCCATTAATTGATCATTTGGTAAACAAGTTTTTTTTTTGTGGTTGCTTTAGAGGTTGATGAAAATTAATTAGGGCTGGAATTGAATGATTTCCTGTACTCTTTAATTCTTCATATGGGGTAGAGCGTTCACAATATGTGAATAGACTAGATTTGGGCACCGTCTTGTTATCTAGCATAACATCAAGCTTTTCTTGTTTGACTAAGGCATGCTTTGCTTTTGTGCTTCAAAGCCCCACAAGTTGAAATGGCTATGTAGTTTGTCAACATGTAAGATGACTGCAAGTTTTGCTAATAAATGTTAATGTAAATATTTGTCAAATTGCATAATTATGGCCACTTAGTTGACTGGACCTGGTCCAAGATGATTAGCTTTACTCATATTTTCATGGATTTTGAACTCAATTTTCTAATTGTTATATTTTAAAACACAAATGTGGAATTTAATTTGTTCAATCTTCACACAATTCTCATGATTTTATGTATGCAATTTGGTTCAGTTGACATCCTAACTTTGAACAATATTAACCTTTTGCTGTAAGTTTGATGTAACTTTGTAGAAGAGTCGGTATACTCATTTTTGTTTTATCATCTTGTTGTTAGGATTTAGTGAACCAGATTTAATATCATGGATGAGCATGAGTCTAATAGTAGTCCTCCTCCAAGTAAAGATCATGAAACTGAAACTGTGTGTAATGAGTATGAGTCTAAGAATGTTGATGCGGTTGAAGAGGATATGGATGATAGTGTAAAACTTAGAGAATCCTCTAGTAGTAAGAAAACTGAGAAGTCAAGAACTTCTGATGTATGGAAATATTTTACAAGGATTGGGGCTGGTGATGATGGAAAA
>Ga0214543_1010891_pt1 | contig 13126 bp, 3 predicted proteins | sample CNSS2metaG_FD_160094 | JGI IMG/M metagenome (GOLD analysis project Ga0214543, IMG submission 160094) | Root nodule microbial communities from cowpea collected in UCLA plant growth center, Los Angeles, California, USA - CNSS2 | ecosystem: Host-associated > Plants > Roots > Nodule | place: USA...
AAAAAAAAAACAAAAAAAAAAAAAAAAAATAAAAACAAAATATAAAAAAAAATAAAATATATATATATATATATATATATATATATATATATATATATATATATATATATATTCCATCTCATTCATAATTAAAAAAAAATCAAGTATTACACACATACTCGTACCCATTTGGGATTTTCCACCTAAGAAAGAACAGATTCAAAGAATATCTACAAAGACAGTTTATATGACATTCATACTTTTAAGTACAATATTCTAACGAAGTTTTAGACCATAATAACATACAATATTTTAGATATAATGATTAATCCTAATCATAACAATATTACCACACCAGACTCGAGGTAGAAACAAATAATGAATATTTATTTATATCACAAAATTGATTTTAAATAAATATTTTGAAATATAATAATTAAATTATAATTATATATAATTTTTTTTCAAGCATATAAATTATATTTTAGATTTATGAAAATATAATATAATTTTGACATTATATTTTTAAAACATTGAATTCCAATTTAAAACTAAAATTTTTGAAATTGATAATGTGAAAGAGATATAAAAAAACACCTAAAACTATTGTCATTGACCAAAAGTTCAACAAAATGAACGTTTATTAAGAAATGACTTAAAAAAACATTTTCGTTTGAGATAAATATTATTCTAAATTATATATTCAGTGAGAATGACCAGCAGGGTTAAGTCTAAGTCTATCATAGCAACTATTTTCTCCCACAAAGCGACAAATTAACGTTCAAATTTTGATTAAAAAATGTTCTTTTATTTAATACATATTTAGATAATTCCTCCAAGCACACTTTAAAGAAAAATAATAAACTTTTTACATAAATTAAAAATTTAGATAAACGGTATAGAATATCCTGTAAATTATATTAAGTATAAATTAGTTTTAATTTATGAAAAACCTTGTGGTTTAATTTTGAAAATACTTATAAATAATTATTTAAGAATACAAATTAAATAGTTGTATAATTACTTTATACAATTAAAAATGACATATGATTAAACATAAGATACAATTCTATATTTATTAAATTTAATAATAATAAAATTATCTAGTTAAATAAAATATATATAAAAAAAACAGATATGAAAGGTATGTTATGTTTGCATGTGTTCCAAAAACTGAATGAGACGACATCTCACAATTAGTCTTCTTCCCGGGACCATAGTCTTTAGGTTAGAATTGACCTAATTTTGCAAGGTTGAGAAGGGTGACTATTCCTTATACTATTTTTTTTTTTTTTTTTTTTTTTTTGTTACCAAAAACAACAGCCACCAATTTGGAAGATGGTAACATGAACATATAAGTCAATTAATTAAGGTCATGTACAACTATATGCTCTTCTTTTAATTATAAGGTTATTTTCTGCATCATATTTCAATTGGATTTTAATTTCCGTTTCTAATTAAAATATTTTTTCACATTGGTAGTTTTTTTCTTTTTAATTTTAGAGTTAAATATGTTTTTTTTTCTTCAAGAATAACAATAAAAATTAGTTTATCTTTAAGACTTTAAATTTTTTGACCCATTTAGTCTCATATTTAAAACTTGTAAATATAAATGTAAATATAAATTATTTTTACAATATAACATAATTTTTATTTATTTATTTTATAATTATTTTTTTTATTATCAATAACTATTTTAGTTAAAAAAATTAGTTAAATGTTAAAAAGATGATAAAAAACACGATTAAATTTTATATAAATATCACTTATAAATAATAAAATTGATATGTTAATCATTTTAATTTAAAAAATAGTTACTTATTAAAAAGTAAAGTTGGAAAACAAAATCTGGACGCCAGAAAATGAATCCATGGTACAAATTTAAATTTATTTTCAACCTATTTTTTTGTCTCTATGCCTTTTTCTTTGTGTGTTTTTTTTATATGAATCTGTTTTCGTTTGGTTATTGAGAATATTTGGTTGTGACTTACAATATTATTTAAAGTAAAATCAGAAATATTTATGTAGACCTAGTAAATTAATTATTGTCATATAAAAAAATATATAATTAAAAAAAATTAAATATAAATAATTTTATGAAGATAATTTAAGAAACTGTGTAGCTATTTTGATAGGTTATGTCGTTAATTTTTTTAAGAAATAATATCGGTTTAACAAGCTAATCAATATCATATGTTAAAATGAATGTATTCAACTAAAATCAAGATTATGTCGTACTTAAAATCTAGGACATGTACAATGTTAACTCTATAGTCCCAAGTAATTCTGTAAAAATAATATAAATAAGTGATAATATTAATATATACATTATTTATTAATTACATAATTATTATTTTATTTACTTTCAAATTGACTTGAAGTAACGTGGTTGCAAATTCTCTCGGTCTCGGTTCTTGGTCGAAGTAGGATAAAAAAGACAAAAGCGTCTAAAACATGTTTTTGTAAAGATAGAACAAGTTAAAGAAATTGTAATATATTTCATTAAATAAAAACAGAGTTGAATTAAAAATCAGAAAAAAATTATAATTTTTTTTAATCTCCTTGATATAGTTAATCATAAAGTTATGCAAAACTATTTTGAAAAACCTTATATACTAATTTGGTTTTTTATTTTGGTCTAATTTCTTGAATTTAATTCTTATTTTGTTATCGTGTCTGATTATATCTAACTATTTTGTTAGTTTTTGTATAATTTATTCATTTTGTTAACACCATCTAAATTAATATCGTTAACAGTAAAATAGATAATGTGGTCGATTAATATTACATGACACATGATAGTCATTATTAATTCTCGTTAATCATTTAAATAAAATTAGTAAAAAAAATTAAATTGAATAAAATTGACAAAAATTAGGACTTAATTGAAAAAAAAAATAACATTAAGAATAAATTAACAAAACTAACAAAAATAGAACATAATGTGTAATATAACCTTAAAAAAAGTATTTATTTTTGTTTTTTTGAAAAATTACTTATTTTAAGTTTAAAACCACGTGTTTATTATAACTTAAGATAAAACTGAAAACGAGTTCCAGATGTGATAATTTGTTTGTCATGTGTCAAAAAGAACTAACGACGTTCAATATTAAGGACCAATTCCAAGTATTTCAAAATATGAGAGACCATACCTAAATAGAACAAACGTTATATGATGGATGAAAACCAAAATTGCTTAATACTTGAGGAATTAAAAATATAATTAACGTTTAGGCCTTGTTCTTTTGAGTATATTTAATGTTCAAGGGGAATGGAGAGGAAGGAATAGAGGGTGAGCACCATGTTGTTCTTTTTGGGGGTGATGTAAGGGAATGACAAGTGTGGAATAGAAGGATTGTTAAAAAATTTCATCCACTATTATTGAAAAGATCATAGAGTAATGGATGAGAAATTATCACTTTATGCTAATTATATTTATTTTAGTCATGTTTATTGTTTGAAAAACTATTTGTATGTATAGTTTTTTAATTTGTACATAAATTTATCTTTTACTCTTAAACTATTTTGTTAATAAATTTTTCAATAAAATTTTGTTTTCAAATATTTGTTAATTATTTAATAAAATAGTTAAAAAAATGATTGTAATTTATTATGTCTTTAAATTTTGATATGTTTTTTTACGTGTGAAAATATTATTTATTTTAAATCTTTTAGATAATTTAGTTTATTATATTTAGCAATTTTAATTTTTAAAAAATAAATATATGTAATTTTAGTTTTAATATATTAATAAAATTAAAAAAAAAATATTAATAAACATCTAAAAATCTAAAAGTTAAGAATATATTAACAATATATAATTTTATAAAATTTGAAGAAAATAAAACAAATTTATAAAAACCATTACCTATATACCTATATTATTAACAAATCAAATTAAAAAATATGTCCATATCAAATAAACCAAAATTTTTATACTTCAAAGAATACAATTAAAAAAAAGTATGAAACGTAAGTAAACTATTTCAATGTATAAATTAAATTAGTAATGTCAAATATAATTTCATACCAAATAAATTTTATTATTTATTTTTTATAAATATATTTTTTGTTAATTTAGATAATCAATAAAAATTAAATAAATTATTCTAAATTATGTTTATAACATTTTATATTATTTTTAACATTAAAAATATTTTAATATTTTTTTTTATTTATTAAAAATTGTTTTAATATGTCATATAATTGAATTCAATTACAAACTTTAAAAAAATTTAGTCTTTAATTTATTTTAAAAATGACTTTTTAACCGATTAAAAAGAAGAACATAAAATTTATCCTCTAATTCAATGGATCTATTCAGAGGCGGAACAAGGTTGTGACATAGGGGAGCCAGGGCTCCCCCAACCATTTCTATTTTTGCTTTTTTTGTTATTTAAAAAATAATATTTATATATTATTATTTTATTTACATTAATTGATTTTTATTTTACTTTATTTTATATATTTTAAAAAAAATATTTATATACTCATATTTTATTTATATATAATTACTATTATTATCTTATTTATATTAATTTAGTTTGAATTTTTTTTAAATTTAAAAATCATATTTTTTTTCTCTATTATAATTTTTTATATTTTTTTATTTGGTTTTTCTCTTTCATGTTTTCATCTCTTTCTCTCATTTTATTTTCATCTCAATTTTCATCATCATTTCTTTATTATTTTTAAAATCAAATTATACTACGACAAAATTGAAAAGTTAATGAATGTTTTGAATAAAAATGATGTAAGAAATTACTTTCTTTTAATTAAAAATAATAATTTATATATAACAAATATAATTTGATCCCCTTAAATTTTTGTCAAGTTCCGTCACTGGATCTATTTCTCTTCTTCTCTCTTTAATCTTTCTGCTCAAAATAACACATCCTTCGAAAAGAATCATGATAATCAGTGCACGAGAATCGAAGTAAAAACATGCAGACGCAGATGGAGGCCATTTGGATAAAATTGGGAATTGATCCTTTTGAAAAAGGCAGAGAAGAGGAAGCAGCCTTGAAGATGGGTCTGTCCTTTGCTTTAATCAGTCACGCATTCTCATTCACGATTCAATAATCTAATGTTCAGCGACACACAATCACAATACAACACCCAATCTTTTCGATGTTCAAAGGTATGTTTCTTCTGCATTCTAACCAACCCTTCTTTTTCTTCTTCTTCTAGAACTTATTCTACTCAAATGGGCTCCACCTCTCTGTTTTTTCGTAACTTTAGAAGTCGTATTTTCCTTGAAGGGAAAGTGAAGGTTTGTTTCAGTATGGTAACTATTGGGCAAAGTTTGATGATTTACATGCTGTACTTCAACATTCCCATGATTCTTTCTCCTTACCTGTGAATAATTCTACCAACAAGTGTCTGTTGGAAAATGGGAACAAGTGTCACTCTATAAGTTAGCTTTTAGAAGAAGCTTGGTTTAGAACCAAACTCAGATTCTAAGAATTAGAGCTTAGATTAGATATGTTATTATGCAACGGTGTACTCAGAAAAACCCAGATTCTAAATTCACAATATGATACAACTGAAATAATGTATGTAAATGAAGAATAAACCTCAGTTTATATAACTTAGATTTTATGATCAAGTTGGACTCAAATCCAAATTCTAAGAATGCGAGAAGAATGTTTTGAGAGATCTTATACCATTATATTTAGTGTCTGTTGATATTTGATGATTTGTTGATAGAGTTTGGCCTTCTATTAGACAGGTTTATGTAAGGATAGGGAAATATTATAACTTGTAACTCACATATATCAGAATTGGTTTAGGGAGGATCAGGTTTCTCAGACTATTTTTTTTTCATTCTTCACTAATATATTTCCTCTTTATTCTTTGGGCAAACCTTCTGTCTCTCTTCTCAGCAAATTTGATTTCTGTTCTTAACAATTATTTTATTATAGGAATTTTTCCTTTAGCTATACTTTTAAGGGAGATTATGTATTGGCTTTTTTCAGATTCAATAAAATAGATTGAATCTAATATCCTAATCTATTTTAATTAGTGTCAAATTGAATTGGATTTTTCCAATCCAATTTAAATTAAATGAAATTTATTTTGCATCATTTTTTCAAAATTAAATTTGAATTGACTATACTTGAATTCGATTTGACCATAAACAATCTCATGTGTTAAGTCTTACTTGTTATGTGCTTGATGTAAACCTAATTCGACATTATCAAACTTGATTTGAGTTGAATTTGTGATTTGGTTCATCCAAACTTTGGTTAGGCTTGATTTAGTCTAATATAAGCTTGACTTGACTCAATTTAGAATAACTCGAGTTCAATATATTAAGTCAATTATAATTATAACGTGCTAATATAAATGAATTTTGGAAGATGAACACTAGCAAAATGAAGTATTAAGTTCGGGTGTAGACAATTTGAATTTAGATGAAAACTTGGTTTCAATCCAAGTTGAGATGGTAAAACTCTAAATAAACATGATCTAGACATTAGTGATTGGAATTGTACAAGATATAGAGTTGGAAATGATGGAGATGAAAGTCAATTATGATTTCTACTTGACAAAGATTATTTGTTTTGGATAAATTGTTTTTTTGTAATTAGGATACAAATCTTCTTTGGAAATACGAAGCTATTAGTTAACTATTTTATAATTAGGAAGAAGTTATTGCTACGTAACTTGAATGTGTTCTTTATATCTATTGATTTATTTCTTTATATGTTTATTATATTTATTGTTTTGTTTGTCATTATACCTTAAAAAATTCAATTATAACTTTTGAGTGAGATGTAGTACTTTATGTATGCGTATATGAACTTCATGTAGAATCTTACCACTGGCGTTAACATCTACAATTTCGTTTGTAATTTTGAGTAAAATCTCAATTTTGACTCACTTGATTACATGTACACAACATCAATATGAAAATGAAGATTAGTTATGTATAAAATGGTGTTGAAATTATCCTTCGTGCCTTTATCTAAACTTGGCTTATATTCCTTCTCGAAAACCATTATTTCCACTTCATTTGTCATGCATAGTGCTTAAATTGGTAATTGAGAATTGTTTTGTATAGTTTTTATTTGTGTAAATTCCTTTTGATAGTTGACAGCACTTGTGGTGTGACACTAAAAAGGCAAAAGGTCTCATAATAATTGTTTTTGAATTATTATGACTCATCCATAAATGGTGTTCTTCATTTGACTAGTCAATTTTCTCTTCCATCGAGTTAAAACAAGATTCGGAGTAATTATGCTTTCAGGTTGAATGCATATTTCGTTGGTTTGAAATGGATTTGGTTTTCAATTGATTATGCTATTACTGTGATGTGTTTGATATTATTCTCTCATGGTGCTTAGGTATCTGAATTTATCTGAATTGGGTATCATTCAATATAGTGCGGATCCTATTATTAGTTTACGAAAATATAAAAAATCATTGTTCATGGTTGGTGCTTACTACATGCTTGTGAAAATGTTTCGGAAGGTGATGCAATTTTTTTTAAGGATAGTTCTAACTGTTAGTTATTAACTTTTTTTTTTAATTATTTTTTATTTGTAAAAGATTTTGTTGAGACACTTTTGTTTATTGTCAAGTGAGAATAATGGTTTGAAAAATATTGACACTTCCACCCTTATTAGCTGTGAAATAACTATTATTTAATTATATATAGAGAAAAAGTAGTAAAATTCAATTGTTATCCTTCCTCTAATTTTCATAGTAAAATTCAATGAAGTTTGCTAGGTTTGCTTCAATACACACACTTATAAAGACACTAAAAGAAATTGCACCGTTTATCTTAACAAGTATGAAAAAAAAAGAAAAAAGATTAAGGTCGTTTAAGTTTAACTTTGATCTTTGTAAAAGTCTTGACCTACTTTATCTATTCGTGTCACATACTCTTAAAAGATATTAAAAGATATTGTATTGCATGTTTTCATCAAACTTGATGAAGATTTTATTCTCTCTCGTTTTGTGTACATGATATTATCTTTCTCGAGCATAACAAAATAAACACAAGATTGGAGGATAACCAAGAATGAGGAAATATAGAATTGGTTTAAAAGTTGTGCACATTTACTACCAAGGTACATTATATAATCATATATTAAGAAAAAAGAAGTGGCTACTATGAGGATGAAAAATAAACTTAGCATTCTTAGAATTTATTTTCGTATTAATAAAAATATACAGATTGATTAAACATGAAATATGAATAAGAGTAATAATCATTTTTTAAATTACTTAAGTTCGTTTGTGTAATAATTTATTTTGAAATTTATATTATTATAAACATATTATTTAATAATTATTTAAATAGGTGTGAGCGGAAACATATTGTTTATATAGTTTACCTATATTAAGAACATGGATAGATATACATTTTTATTTTGAAGATAAAGATAAATATAGTCAAACTATAATTTTTCTGTTTTGATTTTACATGCTTTACAAACTTTCTCATGTTTTTCTTATATGTTTCTCTACTAATTTTTTCTTATTCAAAAATAAAAAATTATTTATTTTAAATACGTGATTAAGCTCCATTTAACATTTAAGTGGATATGTGTAGAAATAAGGGTATTTTGGATCACTTGAATTACGAAAATGACAATTAAAATGAAAATACCCTTATATGTTAAATGAAAATATAATTTGATTACTATTTATATTATTATATCATAAATACCCTTATATTTTCTTTAAAATGAAAATAGTCAGTCGTCGTCATTAATCGATTACTATTTAATAAAATTATAAATTGAACAATTTCGAAAGTAATTTTGATTAATTAAGAATTTATGAACAGTTATATAAAATATACAATAATTTATTTTGTGCCTATAAAATGAATTTAAATTGAGTGATTTAGGGACAAATTAAATTGCCAATTATAACTAAAGTTAATATTGGAATCAAGATGATTGGATTTTATTAATTAGTTGAATTCAAATATACAAAGGAGTATAGAAATATCAACTTAAAAAGACTTTATTTAATTTTTCAATTCTTAGTTATCGAAACCAATCCACATCCCAATAAATTTTGGAAGTAATATTAATTGAATTTGGACCCAAATATAAAAACGAATATTAAATATAAACTTAAAAAATGAATTTTATGTAATTTTTCAATTCCTTATTTATTATGATTGAAATACCAATGCAGAAGTTTTTAATAATAGTTAAAACTTCATTTGAAAATAAAAGAATATTTGTGACACATGATGAAACTAAAAAAAGTGTCATGTTAAGAATTGATTATAATAATCAGTGAACAAATCATAGTCTTAACATAATTTTATGTTTTGTTGTCTCAATGGGATTATTATGTTGGAAGGAAATTTTTATAGTGCTGGAAATTGCTATAAAACTCGTGAATTGTGTGTAACATGTTGAGTGTTATCATTATTTTGATTTATTTCTATTTTCAAAGTAAGAGATATAAATGATAGTAAAAAATTTATTTAAATTTTGTGCTTTGGTCAAACTTAAATAAATAAAACTCTTTGTTTACCTATTCGAGTCTTTAATGAAATAGTTTCCTTCTACTTCTATATATAGACCCAAAGTCCAAAAGAATTTTTTTTTTCACATTACAATACGATAAAATGAAATTGGTCGAGTTTAGTAAATTGTGAGAATGTGTATTATCTTAGAAGTCTTGTAGATTATAATCACAATCTCTATGTTTTTTTTTTCAACAATAAATAATATGTAAATGAAAAATATTTAGGATGTTATCCTTTTTAAAAAGTAGAAATCAAAGTTCACAAAATGAATTAAGGATGAAAATATAACAATGTACTCGAATAAAGTTTTTTTTTATTTTTATCAGCATGTACTCAAATAAAGTGATCCACTCATCTCAAATATATATATATTTTTTTGAAACCTCTTAATATCCTGCATAAATATTATAATCTTCAATTAAAAGATTTAAATTTTTCGTCATGGTCTTGTTAAGTAGACTTTCTAAATTTTGGTTAACTAAAATTAAATTTTATAATTACTGTTGAGAAGTAAATTTTTAGTTTAAATCAATTTTAATGATAGATGTAACAAGTCATAAATTTTTTTAAGATAGATTCTAACCGATAACTGTATATCATATAAAAAAATTGAATTTTAAATTTAGTTCAACTCTAAAAAATAAACTTGTAAAATAAGATTTAGGTGGACTAGAAAAATAAACTTGTAAAATAAGATTTGTTTTGGCTTGTATATTATAAATTCGAAACTTATCTTGTGGACGTGAGACTTTTACCAATTACGTATCTTATCATTCGATTACATTGATAAGGAATAAAGAGAAAAAAAAAATCCATAACTTACACACTCACTGATTTATCTAACAAGAGAGAGGATTATCAAATTAGAAGAAAAACTCTTGTATCATGATAAAAAAGAATTAATATCCACTAATTAAACACTAGAATTTTTTTCATTAATATCAATACGAAAATAAGGTATAATAGTTATGCATACTGATTCAAAAACTCCATTTCAGACTTAAAATTTGGAAAGACATTTTATGATAGATATAGTTGAGCATAAAATAGAAAGTGATTTATAGAATCTTTGAGTGTGGCATCTAATTATTATGTTAGGCTACATCTATTAAGCTATATATTAATACAAGATATAGCTTCTGATCCTACCCAAAAGCAAAACGAATCCCTGAGATCAGAAAATCCTCCAAAGCAAACTTAAACAACAAACTCTAACTTAATTTACTAAATCACCCAATTTCTTTATAACTTTCAACAATTAAACTAATACCAACATGTTTGGAAGTGGAAAACAAACGGGTAACAAAGTGATTCAGCGCTGAGGATTTGCGGAAAGCGACAAAGAAGTTACGATTTGGTTATGATTACGTGGTGGTATCATGATTTAATTAATGAAAAACATGTTACATTAATTGTTGTCGTAAAATCTATCGTCGTTAACACACATAATTTCATGGTATCACCGTGTGTGAATGTTGGAATTTCGTGTCCTAGATTTTGCACAACAACAATTAAAGCATTGATTCTCTATAGGCAGCAAGAAAAAGTCAACAAAATGATGAGGCTACTAACTTTTTCTGTCTCCTTGTTGCCTGTAAGCTGGAATTAAGTGTTGCATTGCCTCTTTTCTTCACAATTACTCATTTCTTTATTTAATTAATTAATTAATTAATTAATGAAACTTAATTATAAGGTCCCAAATGTGGCCGCAAAGCACGTTGTTAACACAAAAGTAAAGGGAAAAAAAGTTTCACTTTATTATGGAATCTTTTAGTTAATTAACAATAAACGATAGCAACAAATTCAATGCTCTTATTGATGGATAACACGAAGGATGAGGTTTTGCTTTAATTTAAATCAACACTAATTATTTGATTAGAACAAGAACTTTGCCTAATACTTTGTCACAACAAAGCCACTCACTCGTGGGTCTGTCTCATACCCCAAAAGCAAAAAGTTATTCCTATTCGATCCAACACTGCTTTTTTGTTTTTAATTATTATTGTCTCTTAAATATTCCAACACATTTAAGATATTCCAATTTGTCATGTGAAATGTTAGTTTTTAATTGGCGGCATTTACGTTGTACTAATTATACCAAACATGTTGTGAACCCCTTTTTCGGAAAAAGAAAAAATGCAAAGTAGAATAAATCTATTACAGCGCACTACGAGGAATAAATCCCTCAAATGTAAAGGTGTTAGGTTTTGAATCTAGGGCATTTTATACCTCCCCAAACTTTAAGAATAGGTCTACCAAAATTATACCTTTAATAGGTGCAGAAACATTTCTATGAAATCGCTAAGTTTTGATTAGAGTATTTAAACAAGGCTAATCAGTGTTCTAAATTTAAGAAATCGAAAGAGATTTTTTTTTTTAGATACTCATAATCTCTCTCTTTGCAGTTTTCCACAATTTCTAATAAAAAAAATCATTTTATTTCTTTAATAAATGGTTCTAGGACATGCAAGTGCTTTAAACAATGAGGCCATGCATGATGCATGGCCACTCAGCAAAAATCAACGTTCTTATATTTACTATATTTGCATTTGTTGTCTGTTATTTATAAATATTTTTCAAAATTTGTATGTTTGTGAATAATTAGAGTATTTGGTTTTCCATTACGATTTTAGCTAGAACATATTAATTGTTTTGGGCGTTTTTCTTCTACCTGTAGGAAGTATATTTTATTTTCTAACTAAAACTATTGGAAATTCTTGGCAAAAATAGAGCTTTTATATATAACGTTTTTGAATGGTTCAATAACATCTAAATAAGTGAGTTTATCTAATTTAATATTATAAGATTGACTTATAAAATAAAAATTAGATTTTATTTATATATTATAATTCGATAATTATTGATGTTGGATTTGTAGCATTCATATTAGATAAGAAAAATTATTAAAAGCCAAAAGCTAACAAATATCATGGTGGTTTCTATTAATCAAGAAAAAAAAACTGAGAAAAAAGAAACTAAGAATATGATATAAAAAAATGCTATTAAATTGTTAAAAAAAAAATCATCTAACATATCTATGGGACTTCATTTTATAATTATTGTCGTCGTTGCTGTATTCCTTCATTATCACGAAGACACACATTTCTGGATTTTTGTATTCTTGTTGTCTAGTTGCAATTGACTTGATTATTTTATTTCTTATGAGGAAATTAATTAAAATCCAATTAAAACTTTAAATTAAAATATTCATCACTGCCACTTGTGTGTCCTTTCAGTGATATACTACAATATCCCCAAATTCTTCGCAAAATCGAGATACGTAGATTGCATTCCTTGGTTACTGCAATGATTCATGTCTAAACTCGTTTTATTTTAATGAAATATGATATTTCCCCATAACAGAAGGTTAATCCCTTCTAAAAGTAAGAAAAAAAAAATCTTTATCGTGCTTTTAAAGTGTTGGATGTTTTAAAGTGATAGGTTGAGAAACTTTAACATCAATTAGTCATGAATAGTTTTATATCAAAGATTAAAATATTCAATCTAAAAAACTTAAGGATATATATATATATATATATCATGTGAGTTTTTTATTTACTAATGCATTATTTATCTTTCCTATTTTAAGTTGATATACAGAACTTTAAATTAACTTTGTTAAATTTAAAAAAATTACAATTGTAT